>ERZ808286.53-NODE-53-length-96172-cov-19.782359_pt1 | contig 96172 bp, 87 predicted proteins | sample MGYA00521276_ERZ808286 | MGnify/ENA primary metagenome ERZ808286 (study PRJEB31516, sample SAMN03275607) | gut metagenome | biome: mammalia-associated habitat; material: feces | host: Papio cynocephalus | place: Kenya | collected 2012-08-01 ... | reverse complement strand
GTTTCTCTTCAAGTTCAGGAGTAAGTTCTCCACCATTCTCTTCTAGTTCTTCAAAGATGTCTAGAAGGTCTCTTTCAATATCAAAAATACTTTGTGCCATAATTACAAGTTCAAATGAGTTTCTAAATTATTTACTAAACACATAGGACATTCATCTGTTACAAGATAACTAAGTGTATCAGAATCATATCCATTTTCATAAAGCCATTGTTCAGCTATTTGATTATCATCAAGATTAGCTTCTTCATCAACTTCATAATTACTAATATCAACTACCTCAATTTGAGATAGTTGATAATTTAAAATACTAATCCACATAATTATTTAGGATATACAAGTTCTACAAGTCGTTTAGATAGCTCTAATAGAGAAGGATGTACTTTTCCACTAATTTCATTACTACGAAGCTGAAGCCAATGTTCCCAATCGTCTACAAAAGCAGTATGAACTACTTGAGTTTTAGTATTAAGAGGAAGAATTTCTCTAGCTTGTTGAGCAGTCCAACCAAGTTCACGAGTTTTACAATAAACAAGATTGGCTATTTGAAGACCATATAAAAACCAATCAATAGCATTCCAATTATTAGTAAACTGACTTTCAATAGTATTGTCATAAAATAGTTCACCATCTGTAAAGAAACCATTTTCATAACAAGTATTATCTTCATCAGATTTGTAAGGAATCCAAGGCAGTTTAGCAACAGTTATATTATTACCAAATTTACCTTTATCATAAGCACAATATCTAGTACTTTCTTCACAAATACTATTAACTCTATGACGATTAAGTTCACGACTAGCACCAATATCAGTAATAAAATTTACTGTAATTCTATTAAGATAATATGGACAATTAGGAGTTTCATCTATGAACTCAAGAGTATCTACACTATTGTGTTCAAGAATAACTCTCATATTAGTAGTCACATACATATAACCATCATTATTACCATAAACGCTATATTTGTTATTCTTATAAACATCTTCAAACATAGCAGCGGCTCTAGGCATAAACATAGGAAACTTTAAATGAACAGTTCCGTGTTCTAGAACACCACCATGAATTGAAAGAATTTCCATATCACTAAGAGGATGATTAAGAACATCAATTCCTCTAAATATAGTTCTAACTAGAAAACTATATTCAGATTCATCTTTATTCTTTTTCTCACTTTGATAACATACACGAGCGCAACGTGCTATATGATTCCAAATATCATCAAGACTGTAACCTTCTTGATGCCAAATTTCAACACTAGGATTAATTACTTTAATCATTCTTCTTTTCTTTTGGTTTATAAATACATTGAATACCACATTGGTCAGTAACAATAATATATTTTCCGTCAGCAGTTTTACTATACACCCAATTATCTTTATCTATATAAAGATTATCAGGATTGTAAGTATTGAATATTTCTTTAGTAACGTCAGTTTTGCCGTCTTCTTCAAATATATTACCTTTACAAAAACGAAGATTATAATTAATAGATGTATAATCATCTAGCCCCCCTGTAAAAGGCATAGCTATGTTATTGTCTCTATGTTTAATCCAAGCCATAAACATATTACAATAGTTTCCTAAATCTTGAATTGTATCATAAAGACTTTCATCAGTAACATTAGGATTATAATAACCACTTACTTTATCACTAGCTTGTTTAATAAAACGATTAGCTTTATCAAACATTCGGCAAAGACCGTAAGCTTCACCCATACTATCGCAACCTTTGTTGAAAGCATTACCATAATCAGCATTCTTTTTAGCCATAAGATTAAGCATCTTATTTTGCTGGTCACGGAGAGCAATAACTTCAGTAGTGATAAGATTTTCTGGAACTACATCTTTAAGACATTGTTTCCAATACTTTAAATCGTTTTCTGTCATAATTATTAATTTACTTATTTATCTAAAACACCACTAGTACCAACAGCACTAATAGTAGTGCCACTTGATAAATGAATTAAATGATTTTTCATACATTCTTTTGTACTTTTATCTAGAGGAAAACTAAGTTTATCTTGAAGATTATAATACTTAGCAAAAGCTTTAACATCATCAAACCAAAGAGTATGACAACCTATTTGAAATTTCCATTCTTTATAACCTAATTCTCTATGTTGATTTCTATTGCAACCATAATATACATCTGCATATTTGTCAGTATATTCAAGAAGACTAATATAAAAACTACCTACTTTATTTTCGTTTGTAGGACTAAAAGTAAACTTAGTTTTATCGCTAATAATATAATCAACATAAAGACGATTGAAAAGATTAATTGCAGTTTCAAGAGGAACTAAAGCGTTACGACTAGTCTCAACCCAATTTGGTTTACCAGGTTTAATCCTAAGTTGAGTATTAGTAAACGTGTCATAAATACTAGACATACTATTAGTAACAAGTCTAGTTCTATCATCACAAATATAACTTTTATATTTTATGAAATTTAGACTTTCACCATTTCTCCATTTATTAATATTATCATCACCATTAAGAGTTGCTATAGCTTCAGCTTTATTTTTATGATTTAATTCTTCATAATGTTTTTTAGTTTTCTCCCAATTTGCATTTTCTGTTTCAATTTGTTCTTTTATTTTAGTAATTTCATCAGTTCCCCAATTATCGACTACAAATTTCCAACCAGTACCTCTATTATAGCAATACTTAGTATAGAACTTGCATTGTTCTATATGTAGTTTTTGCTCATCGGTAAACATAGTATCTTCGAGAATTTGTTTAATTGTAGGAATAGTGATTTTAATAAAATCCATATATCCATAATAAGTAAATTCGTTTCCTATAACTTTAGTCTTAGGAAGCCATTTATTCTTATTATAAATTTCAAGTATTCTTTCTTTAAATCTATTTCTTTCATTAACGTTATAACTATATCTATCTATAATCTTACTTCTAGTAGTTAAAACTTTATATGCACAATAAAAAGTTTGAGCATACTTTTCGATATTATAAGCAATATCTATTTTAACTAAATCTTTTCTATGTTTAGATTCAAGAATATCATAATAAGGAAAACTTTGCTTAGTAAGAACAACAGTATAATCGCTAGGAAGTGCATTATATAATTTCCAACCATATTCATTTTCATAATTAATAATGGCTAATTTACGCTTACGATTGATAATACCAAAACAGCAATCTTTGATACCGTCATAATATCCTCCGTTGTCCCAATTATCTCTAATATAATCAGCATTAAGTTTTACAGCTAAAGTTTTACCTCTATGAAAGAAATAACCATTAGCAAAACAATAAGAATGATATTTACTTTCAAACCAGCCATATTCATCACGATGAACACCTTCGTGAAAACCTTCATTTTTACCAAAACGATGTTTGATTCTTTCTACTTTAGGTTCAGCACCTACTTTACTTTTAATCATAACTTATATCTTTTAAATGTTTTACAATAAGTACAAATAATTGTACGAGCATAGAAACTCCAACCATATTCAAGACCTAACTTAGTTAATTCTATAAGGTCGGGTGCAATATAAGGTTTAGTTTCATGTTCTTTATGTAGTTCAGCACCACATTTATCACACTTTAATTTATAACCATCACTACATTGTACATAAGACATAATAATTCAAATTATATGATTACGAACAGCATAATATAGGCAAGTAATTAAAAATGCAATAACAATAGGTACTAGAAGTACTAAACAACCAAACCAACCACTATTATAATCTTTATCAGTCATATTATTAAGTTATTTAATATTTTAAATTCTTGTCTAATTGAATGAAATTTAGTTAGCGATTAACTAATCACGAGAGTATAGTAAAGCCGTCCTATGTAAAGGAAATTAGTAATATGCGAATACATATTCATACCTTTTACAGGGCGGCTATACTAAAATCATTAGATGTTCAAGTGATAAATTTTACCATCATGTTGAACATCAACAAGTTTAACTTCAACATTAGTCTCTACAGTCATAGAAGCAAGAATGCTATCTTCAATAATTTCTTTAGGAACAGAAAGTTTTACTCTACCATAGTTATCAGTAGGTACAACTTTAAATTCATTATCAGGAAGAGAATCACTAAAAGCAATAAAATAATCATTACTATTAGTTTCATTATTCCATCGTTTATAGAAATTATAATTACGATAATGTTCTATTTCACGACTATAAAGTCTACGATATTTTGGATTATACCAAGTTTTCTGTTTATCTAGTGTTTCAGTTATGTTATCATAAGCATTTAAATTCATAATTTAATTATTAATAGAAACAACTTTTGCATGGAATGGTAAATTATGAACACCGCTCCTTTCTCGAAAGGCAACTGTAGCATATTTACCAACATACTTATCTTTATTAAGAAGAATATACTCTTGACGACTATGGTCAAAGTTTCCAGTACATTCAAACTTAGCATCATTAATATCGTTTTGAAGAACAAACTTACAAAGGTGAGTTCTAACTCCTTCAGGAATAACATCGATGATTTTAAACTTAGCATCATCAACTCTCTTGTATTTAAGCATAGCTAGATTACGACCACCAAACTGATATTCAGCAGCGGTATCTCTAACTATAAGACCTTCAAATCCAAGACTAATAAAATTATCTCTTCTTCTAACAGCATCATCCAGATTGTTAACAACAAAATCAGGAAGAAGAACTAGTTGAGACTTATTGTTAAGATGTTGTTCATAAGTATCAAATGTATAACAAAGTCGACTAATATTATCTTTACGAAACTCAAGACGTTTCTCATAAGACATATTTTCAATACTTATATCATAACACCAAAACTGAAGTTGATAATGTTGAGGAAGCTTTACATTCTTAACAAAGCTATTAATATCATTTACTTTATAACCAGGAAGATAAAGTTCACCATCAAGACAAGCTCCTTCATCAAGCATAGCATCAAGTAAATCTTCTTTAATAGCAGGAAGAATAATATCATCCAAATAACTAAGTTTATCAGTCCATTCAGTACCTTCACGAGACCAATATCTAAGACGAATAGGTTTAAACATATCATTCTGCCGTTCAGCACCAATATTACATCTTACACCATTAATCTTATATTGACCTAAATAAGACCTTTTAGTAAAAGGTTTATTATCTTTGAGAACCTTAGCAAGCATAGGAAGAACAAAACCTTCACTAGTAGTATTATTCTTAGGAAGATAAGTATTAAGATAATTAAGAAGAGCAAACTTATCGCCATCAATATGGTTAGGTCCATTATCTTTAAGTTCAGATAATTCCTTATAACCTTCTTTACGTTTGGCTTTAATTCTACTTTCTATTTCATTAGCTTTGACTAGTTTTTTATTAACTACTTCGCTATGAATATTACCAGCAACAGCTCCATAGTCAACAACTATATCGTCGTCAGGTGTTGTACCAATACTCCAAACTAAAGGTTCTCCTTTAGCGTTTCGTTTATAAAGTATCATATATTAATCTTTAAATTACTAAGAAATTTAGCTCTAACTTGAGCATTAATTTGTTTAGCCGTTGGAACTTTAGCCTTCTTAGGTTTTTCAAAACCTTCAAGAGTGTCTTCTTTAGCTTTCTTACGAGTAGTACGAGTAGTCTTCTTTAAACCTTTCTTTTTATCATAAATAATAGGAGGGTTTTCTTCTTCATATTTAAGATTACGTTTATGAAGAGCTACAAGTTTAGAAACATATTCATCTCTTTTGTTTTCATCAATTTGTCCATGTTGAAAAGCATAATTGATTCCACAAAGAGTACGAGCAACATTATATCTATAAGGAGTACCAATAGTTTGCATCATTCTCATATTATTAATAATACGAGAACAATCAAGATAAACACACGCCTTAGCAACAAAATCATCAACACCATAAGCATCAACATCTTTAATCGCCATAGCTTCGACTTGCTCATCTATCTCCATAGTATATACTTTAGGAAATCTTACCATCGCTTTGCTATTAATTTAAATATTACAACTTTCTCAGGTTTACCTAGTTTACCATGGGCGTATTGAGCCATAGCTCCTATATTGTCAGTTTCATAAGTTTGATAACTTCGAGTAGGAGTTTTACAAGTATGTTTATCATAATTATAATGAGCAGGAAGATGAACTATATCTTTAAAAGGTATTAATTCATTCATTGCATTATAATCATCAGTACCATCATGTAAGTCGACTTGACCATAAGCAAAAACATTACTTTCATCTAGGTCAAATTTAATGCCACCTCTTTCAATAGAAATAGCTCTACCTTTATCAAGTAGAGCTTCTTCTTTATCAGTTATCCAAGTCATAAGTATTCTTACTTGAGACCTAGCATTTTTGTTATTGCTTCTAATAGAATCAGTATGGCAAATTACAGTCTGATAATCTTTTGAAATAGGCATCGGTATTGTCCTTGTTTTTGAATCTAAGTTCGACATATCTAATCGTATCTTTGATAAAGCCATCTATTTCGTCATTACTATATTTATCATGCAAATCAGCAAAATCTTTACACTCATAATTCTCTAAACCAAATTCACCTCTAGTAATAAAGATATAAGGAATGCTATAAGTTTCTAATAAATACTTAGCACCATCACGACCAGTTCTATCAAAATCAAGAAGACTAATAATCATACCATCTTCTGCAAGACGAGCTTTAAGCCATTCAAATTCAACTTCTTTAAGTCGATAATTTTCACTAGGAAGATTAATAACAGCAATACGGAGTTTAGCTCCATCCGCCCGATAAAAGGCATGGTTTACTAAATGATTACCAATACTAAGTCTATCTTTACTAGCTTTAGTAATTAGAATATAATCATAATTATTTAGTTCAAGATTAGGTAGACCTTCAAGTACATTACAATTAGTAATAAACTTACGTTCCTTTTCTCTATTCCTTAATGGAAAATATAGTTTAATAAGATATATACCTTGTCGATTTTGCCCAAGCATATAAGCATAACAAGGGTCTTTAGCAACATAAGCATATCTAGGAGTAGGATTAGTACTTCTATCTATATAATATTGCTCAACTGGTATAACAAAATGAGTATTGAGATAATCTAGATTTACACCAAGTTTATTCCAATAAGCTTTATCTCTATTATTCCAACTACGAGGAACAATTTCAATAATAGCTTTACGATTTCTACTCTTAACAAGAGCATTCTTTATATCTTCATCAATCTCATAATGATTAACATGATTATCTATATCATCGCTAAATGTAGCATAAATATGCTTTAGTATGAAATAGAAATCCGTTTTATTATTAGGATTAATGGGACGTTCATATACAATACTTAAAACGTAAGCAACAGTATCATATACATCAAAGAATTGTCCTGCTCCACCAAAGTCACGTACTTTTAGTCTACCTTTTTGATTATAAGCAATACCCATACTTCCATCTGTATCATCATCGCGAAATACAGATTTAATAAGATGATTATGTTTAACACAATCATCAACAACCTCAAGAGGTATATTTAGATATTTACTTACAATCTCTTCTTGACTAACACGTGATTCAATGAAAGCTTTTGTAAGTTTACTTGTTGTTACGTTACGTCTCATATTGTGTAAAAAAAATAGGGTAGCAGCACTATTACTAGCACCACTACCCTCGAACATTAAACCTAGTAGAAGAATAAATTAATGATGCTTAGAATGGTAAGTCAGTAGTGGCTGTAGGGTCTAAACTAGCAGCTTCACTACCCATACCAACTCCACCTCCCATAGGAGGAACAGCAACACCACCCATACCAGGCATACCAGGCATACCAGGAACACCGATACTAGGAGCTTTTGCAGTAGTATCATTAACAGTCTGCTTAGGAGTAATTGATTCCTTTACTTGGTCGATGTTAAGAATCAATGGAGGAAGAACTTGTCCATCCTTAGTCTTAACCAGCTCAATAACACCGTTACCAATAAACGAAGGGAATACCAAATCCTTAGACTTATCAATGTCTACCCAACCTTTCTTAGTACGAACGCAACGGAGGAGCTTAATCCAAGTTGGAAGACCCTTTCCATTAGCATCCTTAAAGCAAGGCTTAGGAGTTTCACCATCAGCAAGTGGTTTAAAGCTACCATTCATCATAGCAGCGACATTATCAAACAGCTTACGATAGCCATTAAGAACTTCCTGTGGGTCAACAGAAACATACTCTACATTACCATTATCGTCTTCATTGAAATCAACAAAGTCAAGAGTAAGAGCATCTTCCTCTTCGACAGTCAACTCACGACCACGAAGATAATAAACGTCAAGAATATGCTTTGCCCAATTCAATACAGAATCGACTTGCCAAGCACTCTTACCACCAGGAATAGTATCAACATTACTCTCTACTGGGAACAATGTCTTAACAGCGTAACGACGTTCCTTAGCATCAGTATGATTACTAGCAAAAGTAATAACCAAACGAGGCATCTTCAAACCTGCAAATGAATTACCATCTCCACTCTGAGACCATTCAACACTTACAGAATCAAGATGAGCAATAAATAAACCATTCTTTGCAGCATCTTTCTCATGGAACTTCAAGCGAGTTACAGCCTGAGTATTGTTACTAACACCTCTACGAAGAACTTTCTTTTTTGCAGTAGCCTGTGCACTTGCTTCTGCATTAGTTTTAACTTCTGTCATAACTTAATTAAGTTTATTATTAATATTATTAGTGAATAAAAAAGGGAGAGGATTAATTTCCTCTCCCCTAAAATAAGATTTTATCTTTAATGAATAAAGTTTACTCTGCATCCTTCTTTGCAGCAACTGTACGAGGAGCTTCATCCTTATAGTCGCCAAGAGCATAGAAGACAACATCAACAACATCCTTACCGTTGCTATCCTTACCATTAATAGGATTCTTGATGTCAACATCATAAGTACGCTTAACAGCAGACTTATCAGTAAGGTCAGCCTTGAGCTGCTCCCAGTTGTTTGTATCAGAGAAAGAAAGCTTCAAACCAACACCGCTCTGAGCACCATTCGCAGCAAGTTTGCAACCCTTGAATGATTGAGTCTGTGGAGAAGGCATAGTCTCAGCAGTAAACTTAGACTTAATCTCCTCATCAGAAGCATCCTCTGCAAGGTTGAACTCAGCAATGAGTTTATCACGATTGTTAGCAATCAAAGCATCAACGTTCTCATCATAGAACTTCTGCTTCTCTTCCTTAGTCATACGAACAGAAACCATAACTGGAGTACCATCCTTCTTGAACTGAGCAATACCCTTAGCAATAAACCAAGTAGTACCGGCTGCAACACAAGCTGCAACACCCTCTGCGGTATCAAGGTCAAAACCGTTCTCCTTAGCGAACTCAACAACAGAATCAACACGATTAGCAATACCGTTCTCAACATCCTGTGCGTTATTAGCAAACATGATGTAATCACCAGGCTGCAAACCAAGAGCTTTAGAAACTGCTGGAGTAACTGAGAAACCGCCCTTTGTAGAAGCTACAATAAGCTGAGGCTCAGCTGACATTACACTAGTCTTAACACCACTTGCTACTACATTAATACTGCTGAAAGATAAACCGTTAATCTTCATAACTTTAAATATTTAAATGATTAATAAAATAATTATATAGTATAATACTATGTTCTCTGTTAGTTACTTATTCGTTTGTAGGAGTTAAATCTTCTACATTTACAAAGTCGTCAGCATTAGTAACTGAATTGTCAACAACTTCGGCTAATTCATCGTCACTAAGACATCCCATAAGTACATCAGCACCTATGTCTCTAGCACCATAACAGAATGCCCTGTGACTAATCATAATACGAGGATATTTCTTAAAAGTATCTTTCGTAAACAAATCTGCTTTAGCAGCATCAACATAAGAAAAATGACTAGTAGCATGAGTTTCAACAACTTTACCATAAATTCTTTGAAAACGAGTAAATTCGTATTCAGTAATATAATCGGTAGGTTGAGCTTGTGCTCTAACTACTGGAAAGTTACCTTCTTTGGCAACTTTTATAGCTTGCAGTTTATTAAGACAAACAATACATTTATCGTTAATTTCAAATTCATTATATACATGACCTTGAAGGTCGGCATAATAACGAAGAGGATAAACACCTATAACTTCATCATTAGTCTTAGCTTCAGCTTCTTTCTTGGTACGACATTTAACACAATACTCAGGGAGTAAAGTTTCATCGTAAACACTATTACCATCAGTATACTTATACTGAGGTATATAATCCTTAGTGCATTTCCAGACTATACCTGCCCTTAGCAATAGCGACTTTACGATATGAACGTCAACACCTGTCTTTCCGTTAATTACATGTATATGTTCAATACATGTACTAAATGGTAGTCTCAAGTCTTGAGCACGCATTAGAACAGCAAGTCCTTCATTTACGCTTTTAATACCACCTTTGTCAGTAGCAATAATCTTCTTTAGAAATACTTCTGCGCTAGCAAGTTGCTTTTCATCTAGAAGATTAAATACTTTAAGACCAGTGTTAACATCATCATGTCTAACGGCAATAGCACTACCGTTACCATGTTCTTCTTTAACTTCATTCATTATTTCAAAGAGCAATTAGTTTATTTCTTATTTCTGTTGCAAAGATAAGCATTATTTCTTAATCTACAACACAATAATCATAATTGTTTTCAGTTTTAACTTCTATTTCGTTCTCATTAACAATGTTATGAGTGCTTGGAACTTTCCTATCTTCAAGTTTCTTACTTTCTAACGTACCTTTATAATATAAGGTATAAAGAGTAACTTCACTAGAAAAGTCAACTTTCGATAACCTATAAAAATAAGTCTCTATCGTCTCGCAAAGTGGCGAGGTGATGATTACTACATCTATATGTGTTTGGAGGTTCTTATCGGGCAAAGAATTAGCTGAGAGTATATGTAACTTACCTTTGTTCATAAGTCTTTGTGCTAGTTTCTTCTGTGATATAGCTCCAAGCATTTTAGGTTTTCCTTTATTAGTGCCACTTTTAATGAGAACTGCATTTCCGTCTTCATCAATAGCTGGAATATTATCAACTTTATCGTGATAATTCATACATTTATAACCGCTACAATTAAGATAATCAGTTACATTAGTAGCAAAATCAGGATATTTGTTAATAATAAGCACATTTTTATTATCTCCAATGTTATCAATAATCTTTGCTATAGCTTCAAGTTTCTCTTTAGCAGAAGCCAGTCTAATACTACGTTCACGAATAATATTATATATGTTACTAGCACGTTCACGAAGAGCAGATGGACTATAAAGTTTATCTAGATCAACATTAAAATCTATAGTCATATCTAGATGCTCATTCCATCCGTTCTGACGAGCAATAGCATCACATATTGTCATACTAGAACAATTAGTACCACTATCTCCTACACGAGCAGCCTTAATTGAATCAAAGTTACCAAAGATACTTATACCAGTACTAATTTCTTTATTATAATAATCTATTAGTTTCTTTAATTCGCTATCATCAGGAATAGTCATAGGAACTATATACTCTTTTACAGGGCGGCTAGTTCTAATTTCATCAGCATTAGCTTGATTATAATTACCAACTTTAGGACATACACTATAAAAATTATTAATAGCATTATCATCTATATGTTTAGTAATAATAACAAGCTTAAAGTGAGCATTCTCTAATAAAGCTAGATGATAATATAAAAAACCACTAGGATTATATATAACAACTAAACCAATACTGTTAAGATGAGCAATATCAACATCAGATATATTAGTAATAATATTAATATATCCACTATTAATTAATTGTTCAAATACAGCATCGTGATTAGTACCTTGTTTAATAAGATAATCTTTAACTTTATCTTTATCTACAAAATCATTGACAACTACAACAGTCCTAATAGTAGGAGACTTATTATAAATTGCAGGAAGTAGATAAAGAAGAGGTTTAAGACTATCAAAAGGAGATAGAATATTAAAAGTACCAACACCTTTATTTCTTCTCCATTGTTCAATAGCTTCTAAAGCTAAATCTTCTTCTTTCATTACTTATTCTTCTTCATTATCAAATAAACTATTATACATACCAAAGTTCTTCTTTAGAAGAGCTTTTCCACTAAGAGTTTTATTATTCTTATTTCCTTTCTGATTAGGACTAATGCCAAGCTTAATAGGATTAATAATCTTATAAGCTTCTTCATAATAATAAGTATAATCAATATTACGCTCACTAATATCCACATCATCAAGAAGATTAAGAATTTGTACAGGTTTTCCACTAGCTAGAACACTACGTTTACCAGTAGTTACATGTTCTTTCATAATCACAACACCTTTAGTAGAAACATAAAAACGAACATGACGTTGACTATGAACATCAACACGTTTTCCATTAACTACTTTTTCATAAACAACTTCAAATTGTTTACCAACATTTTGAGTTTTACAAAAATCAAGTATATCTTTATGATTACGAAGAGTTTCCATAACAGAAACACCATGAGCAAAATATTCAAACACAGCAGTAGCGACAATAGGCATATCATAACCTTTCTTCAAATCTTTAATATATTGTTTAGGGTCAAGACCACCTTTATATTCTACTTTATCATTAGTTTGAATATCAAAATAATTATTAATATCTCTATTAACAAAAAGCTTATAATCTTCACTATCAGCACCTAGTTTATTAAAATCACACCAAGCGTCTGTAATAGCTTTAAATTCAACTTCTTTATTGGTAGGAACTTTAACAATTATACCATCAGTATTAGCACTAACTACATGTATGCCTGCAAGTTCAAGGTCTTCTACTACCATCATTACCATTAATTGTCCGTTAATTGTCACTTGCATCTGTGCAAATCTATCGTATAAGAAGAACGAATCGAAGCCGAACTTTCCGTATATAGCATTAATGACAATTTTAAGTGCTTCAGCTGCAAGCTTATTATGAACACCAGTCACTACTTGACCATCTTCATCTTTAGTATGTTTACACTTAATACGAGTTAGTCTAAAATAGTCAACCATTTTCACAAAAACAGCTTTATTAAGATGAGCTGGAGCAATAGAATAAGACACCATTACACTCGGGTAGAAGCTGGAAATATCATAGTGTCTATAAATATACTTTGGAGAACTTTTTAGAACACCAGGTTTATCTTGTGAATGAAGACCACCTGTAGCTATAGTATAATTAGTACCACGAAAAGCAACATCTCTAACAAAACTATCCTTATTAGTTCTATAAATAACAACCTTCTTCATATCTTCAAGAAGAGCTTGAAGTTCAGGAGTTTTAAACTTAATATGAGAAAAGATTATCTTTTTAAAACTAAGAGCAGTTCTATTAGTACGAAGATTCTTAAAAGCATCAACTTGAAGTCCACTTCTTTCACTATAAAACTTATACAATAGTTTATCAGCTATATTACTACGAGCACTACATAAAAGATTAAGTTTATAAGCATGACTAAGACTATATCTTAGTTTAATCTCATCAGGTTTTTGTCTAGCAATTTCGCATACAAGAAATACATCGTTCTTATTATAATGAAGCATAGGCTTTACATATTTAGGAAGAACATGACGATTAAAGTCATTAGTAAACAAACTATTAAGTTGTTCGTTACTCATACCACGATAAGCATCTTGTTTTCTATAAATATCACCTTCTTCATCATTAATAGGAGGTAATGTAAAATCTAGTAGATTATACCATTTAAGATTAATACTTACTTGCTTTAGACTTTTACCATACTTTCTACGTTCGCCAGTATCTTTGTCAACATTAACGCCAGCACTATTCAAAGCATATATCTTAAACAAATCAACAGTTACATAAGGAAGACGATAATTTCTTATGACTTTAAGCAAAGGGTCATTCCATAAAGCATCTCTATCGTCTTGACTAGCAATAAGCTTATCATTAACTTCTTTGAGAAATTCACAAAGTTGTTTAGTATTATCAAAACGATTAAAATACATCATGAAAGATTTAATCATCATATCGTCATAAGCTTGATTATTATAGCCAAATAAATCATATCTATCAACAGTACCATCTTCTTTAGATATAGGTCTCATCTTTTCGATAAAATCAACCAACTCTAGAAGCTGAGTATCATCTGTATCAGAAATATAAAATATCCAACTCTTTACACCATCAAGTCTTTCCTTAATTTGAGAAACTGTTAGAGTGTCAGTTAAAGCTCCCTTACAATCAGCGAACTTTTCTAGATAATCTCTCATATCTACAAAAGTAACACTAAACATATTAGGAAAGCATTCTACATCATGCGCTAAACTATGTATCATTATGCATTACTATTTCCATTCCATTATAATTATTAGTTTTGTCAGCACCATACCATTTAATAAGACGATTACAAAGTTCTTTGTATTTAATATCATCTTTAAATTTGACAAAAGGAGAATATGCCGTACTATAAACAACATTACCAAGAACAAATAACTTATCTTTAGTAATACTACTACTAGGAAAACCTGCATAGAAAGCAGCACTTCCAAGTAACATTACTTTATGAATATCATTATTAACAATATCATCAAAAGTATAAGTCATACAATTCTTGGCAATATCGTCTGTTACAGGACATTTATCAGTAAGCTTACAACGAATAAGAGGAACTATAAATACGTCTAGTTGCTCTAGACCCCCGGTAGAAGGCATGAGTATATCTTTTACTATTTCCACATATTTGCTAAAAGTCATTCCTCTATTCTTATAAGCTCGATAATCAACATTAGGTACAACAATTAGTTTACCTGACATTGGATTGCCAACACCACTAAGACATTTACATTTTTCATTAAATAATCCTAGGGCACAATTAGAGCATTTATTGTTTAACTCCATCATTGGGCTCTACATAACCTTCAATTTTACTGAAGTTATTATTTGCTTTATAATCATCAGCAGGACAAGCAGCAAACATAAAGTTATCACTACGTTTACCCCACATACGGTCTAGTTTACGTTTATAACCATAAACCATAACTACACCATCAATATTGGCATCAACTTTAGCTACTTTATAATAAATACTCTTTTCTCCATAAGCAGTATTTTTATGAGTAATATAAACATCACCCACTTTAATATGACAATTAGAAAGAATATCTTTAGTAGCATCTTCTTTTAAAGCTGCCATTCTAGTCTCATAATCTCCTTTAATTTTATGAGCTTGATTGATATAAATTTGAACTCTTTCTCTAAGAGTTCTTGGAATACCTACGTCACACATAATTTATTTAATATTTTAATTTTACGTTTCATGCCTTTTACGGGGCGGCTCGATTAATTAATCGTGCCTATCGTGTAAACGGCTAAAATCACACTAAATGTCGATTTATGCGATTGTCGGGATTATCTTCCTCCAATGGAAAGACCCCGCACAACTCATAATCGCCTAGAGAAAACCTGACTTTCTCATACACATTATCAGGTCGAGCAACGATAACTTTATGTACTGTATCACCAATTGGAATAACAGTTGCATCAGTTATCTCAGCATAATATTGACGTCCATCAGTTTTATGCTTCAAAAGGATTCTATCACCAATACTTACACCATTTTCGTCAAGTATAGCATGAGCAATAGTATCTTTAATTTCATTAATCTCTTTTTCTTTGTGCATTAGAGTATTTATGAGATTAAGAAGAGTTTTATTATCAATATCCATATTTCATGATTACTTTTTCTTTTGCTCTAGAAATTGCAACATAAAGTCGTTTATTAATATCTTTAGCGTTTTGATAAGGATGTCCATTCTTATCATAAACTATATCATTAATATCGACCATACTAACATTATAAGTACTGCCTTGAGCCTTGTGTGCAGTAACGCTAAAACCATAATCTAGATTACGATAATGAAGAACTGTTCCATCACTACGTACAAGATTAATCAAAAGCAAGCAACTTTCTTTGAACTTAAAGTATTCTTTCCATTTTGCAGCACGTTTGTAACGGTCAGCATTTTGTGCTTGTTCAATAAGGTCTTTACTTATTTTACAATACATTTGAACAGAATATTTATCTCTATGGTCAATAACAAACAAAGGAGAAGTTACAGCTCCACCATAAACTGCTTGAAATTTAACCATAAAGCCTTTAATTTCATACTTAGGATGAGTATAATTAGCAATACTTTTAACTATATAATCTTCACTATTTCTTATAATAGCATCATTGAAATCATCAACAATAGTAATATAAGAAGTAATTAAATCATTAGTTGTAATAACAGATTTATCAGCATCTTTAATTATAGTTTCTCTAATATATTTATTCCAATCTGAAACACATCTATTAGTATAAGCTATAACTTTGACATAATCTGTATTATGAGTAATTGCTTCATCACTAAATTGAAGATTAACTTGTCTCTGAAATTCAGCTGCTCCACAAACTTTAAATCCTTTAGTCATAGTAGCATCATATTCTTCATGATGTTTACATAGATATTCAAGGAACGTAAAAGTATAATGTTCAATATCATATCTAAGCATATCACAAAGTTTTCTTATAGGATTATCATTATCTTGTCTTACAATCTGAGTTAATCTATAAGTTTTAATACCTTTGAAAGCAGTAGATTCGTATTCATTTACAGGAGGTATTTGATGGTCATCTCCAACATATATAACTTTACAATGTTGAGCAGAAAGAGTTTTATTAATATAATTAACAAGACTTTTGTTCAACATAGAAGATTCATCAATAATATAAATACTGTAATCTTCAACCTTAATTCTACCACTCTTAGCAAACTGAACATTACGTTCATCAAACTTTTCAATATCAAAATTAGGTCTAAAACCAAAATCAGATTGAATAGTATTTACATTTGTATGAGTACCAATAAGATTAGTTCTAAGAACTCTACAAGCTTTATGACTTGGAGCACTTATACCAATCTTAGAAAAAGGAACATTACAATTCTGTATAATACTTTTTAGAAGGAACGTTTTGCCCACACCTCCAGGACCAACTAGAGCACGCCTATAATCACTAGGATTAAATGGTTCATTAATAAACTCAATAAGACCGAGATAGGCTTTCTTTTGGTCTTCTGTAAAACCAAAAGTATTAACTCTATCTTTATCTGTTTGAGTACTAATATTCTTACCATTACCAAATACTAAAGTATCTTCGTTGTGCATAATTTATTCATCTTCGTCGTCATGTTTAACATTATATAAATGACCATTAATAGTAATTAGACCTCTAAAGTCAGCATAACGAATACCATTACGTCTAACAATACGTACACGAACAATCCAATTATGACAAAAAGGAACATATCGTTCAGGGTCTAATTTCTTAAATATTTTATCACTTTCGTTACGGACTAAACAAATATAATTTTTAGTACCTTGACCATATCTTGTAAATACTCTATCTAGATTGTCTAAATCATAAGATTCAGGAGTAAACTCAAGAGTTAAGTTATTAGTACCAACTTCACTAAGCGCAACACCATTCTTACATTTATTAGAATAAGCAGTATAAGGTATTTCTGCAAAGAAATCACCATCTTTATAAATACACTTAGCTTCAACTTGTTTAGTAAGCACTTTGTCAACTTTCGTTGGAGCACGTCTTTTATTAGTCACCTTAATATTAAGGTTAAGACTAAGTTTACTAAAATCTACAGCCATAATTACTTCTTCTTATTAGTCAATTTATGCTCTTTACGGGCTTTCTTAGCAGCACGAACACTTTCAGAAGTATTATCGTCTGTAAATGTAATACGGTTACCTGTAGCATGAATATCTGTATTAAATACATATCCACAATACTTAGTAAGATAATCAATCATACCCCAACGATGAATACCAATATTAGCAGGATTACCACTAATATGATTTCCACTAATTCTACATACTTTGCTCAATGAAATTAAGCACTTTCTTTCATCATGTTTCTTTGCCATTTTACAAAAAGTTTAATTATTAATACTATTATCTACATCACTACGATGTATTGTACTCCCAGTTGGTTTCGCACCATAAGCCGTATTTCTACACTTACTAGGAGTTAAAAGTTTAAGGATATACATAACCAGTTTTGATAAGTTCACTAAGAATATCTTTATTTTCCTTTTCCATAGAATCAAGTTCAGATATGACATTATTCATATCATCATGTCTAATTCTAATCATATCAACAAGTACTCTAGCAAAACTAGCATTACTTAATCTCATAAGATAATAAATCATTTTAAAACCTTTACGAGTATTAAACTTAAAATAATAAGCCACTCTCATAATCTTCCTTTCTTTTTACGAATTTCATATTTACGTCTAGCTCTACGATTAGCTTTACCGTCATAGCCATCTACAGGTAGAAACGTATCGTATAGTTTGGCTTTATAATCAATACAATCGTTATCGTTATTACCGACAACATTAATCTTATCATTAGTTCTCACTTCCGTATAAAGTATTAAGTATTTCTTTAAAATTAGGATTATCAATTACAGCTTGACAATCTTCTTTATTCTTAAAATAAACGTAATGACTATTAGTTTGCATACAATGCCCTATACTAAAATGATTAGAAGCGGTATCAAATCTAATGAAATATCTAGTACCAAACTCTTCAAAATTTGCGTTCCAGCCATCATTATAATATTGAGCAATATCAAGAAGATTGGCAAAACAAATCATAAAATTGTATTTATTAAAATTTTCTTCTTCCATTGCTTTATCAGGAGTTTCTATATTTTCTGCATAACCGACAACGTTTGTATCAATAAGTTTATTGTATACATCAGCAAGAGTAATATACTTCTTCTTAAACTTAATAATACCTTTGACAAAATCACTATTATCAATATCAATAACATATTCTTTAGGAGTATTAATATTAATAGGAAGAAGCTCATTATTGTTTTTATAAAGAGGAATAACACTCATATTATCTTTATTAATATTAATTCCAACATCATGAGTATCAGTACCGTGACCTCCTTCGTCGGTCACTGTTTCCTCTAGACCCCCGGTAAAAGGCATGAATACAATATTCTTATTGTCCTTTCTTTTAGCAGCAGCACAATTACCTATTATTTTACGAACGGCTTCATTATTACCAAAAGTACAAGCAACGCTACCTCCAAAGTAACATTCATTACAACTATTTTTCTCTACTACCTTTACTTTATCTCCGTTAGCAAAAGTTACAATACTACCAACAGCTAATTCTTTATTTTTTACCATAGTTTATTCTTATATTAAAAGGTTTACGAACTTCATCATTAATAATACTTGTTTTATATATTATATCATGATGTTTATCTTTAAAACGATTATAAAGAATTTCAGCAATAGCACTTATAACAAAATAATCAATTACAATAGTATTAAATTGACTTTTAATTTCATTACGTATAAGCACCAATGCTTCTGTATCTTTATTCTTTAATTGAGCTTGAGTTACAACTATCAAGTTATTTAATATTTTATTTTCTCACATAAAGCCCTCAAATTAATTTAGTGAATAACTTATCAACCAAACTAATTGAGGGCTGTGAAACCTAGGAAATATCGCTTAAATCGAATTTTACTCATAAATGCCTGATTGCTCAAGCATAAGTGCTTGGTCTGCTTGCATATCATTATAAATATCAGCAAGAACATCATCATTAAGAACAATGACATCAGGAGGAGAAGGAAGAACAGTTACTTTATTCATATCTTAAACAGCTTTATTTTCAACTTTTTCAAGATGAGCACTAGCACAATCAAATTGTACTATGTTTCCAAGTCCTTTCATACAATAATCTTTAATTGCACAATTAGGACATTTAACACCATTAGGACAAACATTATAAAGTTCTCCTTTAATAATAAGTCCAGTAATTACATTCTTAATTTTACCCATAATTATAGATTTAATTAAACAATAAAACCACTACTACTTTCACAAGCAATAGTGGTTAGCAGATTTTATATAAATATCAGATGCGTATTACAACACAATAGCAATTACAAGAGCGACTGTAAGAATAGCTATTGCTATAGTAGCATAACGTAAATCACGTTTAGCTTTAACATTAGCATTATAAAGATTATTATAACCTTTAGTTAAATTATCAATTCTAGAATCCTTAGAATCAACGGTTTTATCAAGAGTATTGATAGTTGCATCTTTAGCAATTACAGTCTGCTCAAGAGACTTATTGATATTCTCTTGATTTTCAATAGTTGCTTTAAGAGTTTCAACTCTCTTTTCATTAAGCGTTTGAAGCTTTTTATAAGTCTCAATTTGCTTACTATGTCTGCGCTCAGTATCATCTTTACGAAGAATGATACTAATAAGTTCATCAGAACTTTTCTTACTAAGCTTAGTTCTTCTACATTTGTCGGAAGCACTAAGAGTTTCGTTTACTTTAGTCATAATTCTCTTATGTTTAATTGTTATTTACTCAAACTCAATATCATCACCAAAGCCAGAACTATCACCATCCTCAGCCATAATTTCACCGAATAAATCATAATCATCGATATCATGAGTTACACAGTATTGGTCGATGTCTTGAGCATTTAAATCAAAATCATTATCAGTCATAGTTATATCATTTATAATTACAATGCAAAGATAATGATAATAAACCATACCTTTTACAGGGCGGCTATAATATTAAGAATATTATATAACTCCTAGTTTAATAGCACTAAGAGGAGTTATTCTAATAGGTCTACCTTTATAACCATAAATCTTAAAGCGAGCTTTAGCTAATTTCTTAGCATAAGCTTCATCTTTACTAGTAGAAATAAACACATATCCTTCAGCTCTTTCTTTAGTGCGTGAAGAAGTAAAGAAATATCTATTGCACATATAAGTTCTCCTTATAATTAATTTGTTAATAAATAAATGCTAGCAGTAGCAGTATAAATAATACTACCACTAGCAACAATAATAATTAGTCAAACAACATCTTCTCAGCAAGCTTATCAAGCATCTTGAGACCAAATGTACTCAAACGAATATCATATACATGATTGTAATAAGAATCATGCTGAACAGGAGTAGGAGTAGCATTAGTACTAAATGGATTAGTATACATTTGACCAGCAGTTACAGCTTCCTGAATAACATTAATCTTAGCACCACTAAGAATAACATTAAGAGCTTGTGGATGCATAATCAAATGATTGCCACAAAACGCAACATCTGGATTCTCACGAAGAGCAGCGACAATAGAATAGTTACCAACAAAGATAACATTAGTCTCACCTTCGACATAAGAACCATCTTCTTGAGCAATCATACCCTTAACTGGTTTGTCAAGAGTAATACTTACTCGATTATAATTCTCCAACTCTGTAACATTAATGTTACGAACTACTACATCTTTAACTACATTGTTAGTCTTAACGCTAGTCAGCCCAGCAATAACTTTCTTTGTATCCATAATTGTTTAATTTAAATGATTAATATATTAATTGATTAACACTATCTTTATTAAAACTAGTACTATTCTCACGAACCGTACTAGCAAACATACATTCTGCAAAAACAGAACCAGTTTATTACACAATAGATTACTTATTTACTTTATATCTTTATCTTTATTATTAAGTTCATCTATTACAGTTAATGCTACACCTACACAAATAAGTATAACTCCAGCATAATTAAAACCATCAAAACTATCTTCAACTTCGTTATAACCATGAAGAGTAAGAATAATTCCAAGACCTACACAAGCGATAAGTATAAGTCTAAAATAAATCTTATATAATTCTTTCATTTTAATCTAACATTAGTATAATTATAAAACATGACATACATATTCTATACTCATCAGCATTAGCTTGACAAGCATAATCAATACCAGTATCACTAGTATCAAGAGAGTAAAATCATCAAGTGCCATAACTTATTGATTATCAGGAATAACAGTACAATTATCTTCAAAAATAACAACAGTGATGCTATCATCAAAAATAACTTTAGTACCATCTAAATGATTAATAATCAGATGATTAATATGATAAGTCTTAACAAGACGTTCATTAGCAACATTATTATGAGTTCGACAAATAATATAAGTAATACTAAGAACATTAGTAAGAGTTATAATATTAATAATGATAATAAAATAAGGATTTGAAAGTGAAGAAGAAGGAATAGGAAGAGGAACACTTAGTTTAACGGGATCTCCTTCTCTTTCACTATAAAACACATTATAAACTACTTTACAAACTCTACACTCACAATATCATCAACATAAATAGTTCTAAGACGAGCATTATTATTCTCATCAACAATTATAATATCAATGCTACCATCAGCACATATGTCATCAATTGTAATACTAGGAATAACATAAATTACATTACCCTCTTTAACAGTAAGTTTAAGACTTTTATCATTAAAAGCCTTATAAGCAACTAATATTGCTAAAATCATTAATTTATTCATAAAGTTCTCCTTATTTAATTAAACATTTATCAGTAGTAGAACGCTTAATTTCACTATAAGCCAATTCCATATCAAAGCTTTTTTTGTTCTTGTTGACAAGACCTTTTTAGTTCTTGTCGAGTACTTGTTCTTTCTTGTTGACAAGTAGCAACATGAGAAGCCACTCTAGCCTAAGCCAGAGAAGCTTCACCATATTAAGCACGAAGAGCTTTGCGAGTAGTATTCCAAGCTACTCTACGTTCCTTAGTAGTAGCATAAGCATCAGGAATACCATTGTAATCGATGGCATAGCGACCAACAGGACTAACAGCATTAATAGTAAACTGAGAAATATGAATACTATCATAAGTTGCAATAATTTGCTGACCATTAGCTTCGTATTGCTCACCAGCACTACGTTCTTGTTGAGCAATGTCAACTTTAGCACCCATAAGTAAATCCTCAAACTGAGCATTAGTTGGGTTAGTAGCCATAGCCATGAATGCAATATCATCACCAAGCTCACTATCAGCTTCATTAATGAAGTGAAGCAACTGCTTCATTGATATAACAATCATCTTACGCTTGCCATGAGCAAAACCATTTGCTGAATCAATGAAATCAAATTCATCAGCAGTGTTCATAACTACGGTGCGAGCACCAGTCTCAGCATTAACACGAATACTAGCAGAAATAATAGTTGTCTCCATTTGAATATAATTAGGAGTAAAACAATAAGTAGCAGCTCGTCTACTACTAGCATGAAGATTTTCTCCAGCCAAGACTTTTTTAGTTGTTGCATGACAATGATTTTTCAGTTGTTGATGAGTAGGGGGGGGGGCGTTCAATTAGCTTATCGAAGACCGGGGGTAGTAGTACATACTTCCTCCCTTACAATTATATAAATCACTTTCTTCTTCATCATCAGTAACTTTATCAGCAACTTTATTATCAGTAGCTTTAACTTCATAAGTAACTTCATCAGTAACTTCAACTTCTTTATCTTTATTATTTTCTTCATCTTTATTAATTTATTTATCATCACTTTCAACTTTATCATCATTAATTTCTTCATTATCTCTATTATCAGTTTCATTGTTACCAATTTCATCATTATTATTATCTATACTATTTATTTTATGTCCTCCCTTACAATTATTTATATTATAATTATCAATACCATCATTGTTTACATTATCATTATCTTTATTACACTCATCACTATTATTTACAATTATTGTCATCTTTACTATCATTATTACTATCATTATTACTACTATTGTTAGTATTATTATCTCTTCCTATTACTTTATTATTTAGAGTATCATAAATATTCTTAATATCATCTCTGTTGTTATTATTATCTGCATTATTGGTTGTATCTTTGCATTATAGAGTAACATTAGTATTATATATTATATAATAAGCTCTATAAGTAATTGATTATCAATCAGTTACAAACAAATTTTTCGTTAAATATGGTATTTTGACCCCGAATGTAGTGATATATTCGGGGATTTTTTGTACCTTTGGAAAAATAAAATAAAATATTATATTTAACGAAACTTGTATTTGATAATGATGTTATTCAATAATAAACTATTACACCGTATGATAGAATTTAAAGCTAAAGTTAAAGAGATTCCTAGAGGAAAAGTTACTATTGAACATAATATATTTGTGGGTCAACCCAATTATTATAATCCTGCTGTAGCGTTTAATATAAAAGATAATACAGCTAGAAGAATACTTGAGTATGTATCTGCTAATTTATATACTAATCAAACTACTGTTGAACTTGAGGTTAAAGGAATTAGTAAAGCTTTAGGTGTTAAGGATGATAAGACTATAAGAAATGCTATTAAAATTCTTATAGATAATCATTGTATGTGTAGATGGCAAGATATTGTTGCTGATTATCCGAATGTAGTTAAGCCTAATCGTAATTGGTATCTTCTTAATCCTTTGGTTGTTAGAAATATTAATATAGATAATTGGAATGAACAAGTTAATAGTACTATTAAAGATATTAATAATACTGCTGGTGTTGTTATTAATGAATTTAAAGCTCTTGAATTTGAAGAGTTTCTAGACATTCCTACAACTATCGATAATCATAATACTAATCCGACTAATAAAGTTGCTTTTGGTGTTAAAGACCTTACTAGTAGAAGTGTTAGATAATCTAGCCGCCCTGTAAAAGGTATTGATATGTATAACACTAATCGTTTCAGTTTGTTAATCTTAACAAATGAAGACTAACAGTAGTAGCACGTACATTATTTATATATATCTTTGCAGCAGGTTTTGGAGCAATATCTTGAGCATTATCTTCAGTAGTAGCTTGAGCATTATCTCCAGAGCTATTAAAATAAAATATTAAATAACTTACTAAAGATAAGTATATTCTAGTTATTAATTTAAATATTAAAGTTATGGTTAATTTAAAAGTTAATTATCGTGGTGGTGAGTATAATCTTACTTTACCTACTACAATTAATGAAGTATCAGTAGATTATCTTCAGAAGATTACTCGTCATGTATCTGTTGCCCCGAATTATGCTCTTATTGCTGTTGCTTATAAAGTTCGTCCAATTGAAATTGTAAGTACTGTTAGACAGAATAAGAATGCTAGTGTGGCAGGTGTTGCTATGATGATTAAAGTTAATAGTGACGATGAGTTTTATTCTTCTATTCAATCAGGTGAAGGCATTGTTATTGCTCCTTCTGATATTGCTCTCGGTCATACTGTAGGTGTTCCTGCTAATGACCTTACTCCTCATCGTTTGGTTCAACTTCTTGATAGTAATCCTGATTTGAATAAGAAACTTATTGGAGTAATGTCTCCTACTTACTTTGTAGATTTTAAGATTGTAGCTACTGCTTATATTCATGGAACTATTGGTAATAGTCAGAAAGAAGCTCCTGTTTATTTAACTCCTGCTAATACTAATGGGTCTGTGGATAATTAAAAGTTAGATACGACTATACCTCTTACCGGGGGTCTAGAGTAAACTGCTGAGGGAGCGAATGCTCCCGAAGCTTATTAAGTAACTATTATAACTTATAATGATATGAGTGATGAACTTGAAGTTCGTAAGTTTCCTTGGGGTGTACATCCTGAAAATGTTACTTTAGTCAATAAGAAAGATGTTCTTAAAACTATTGACGATAACGTAATAGATAAGGATGTTGCTTATGAACTTATAACCCAACTTGAAATTAATTTAGGAGGTTATGTTGCAGCTGGTGTAGCAGCAGGTATCCCTTTTATAGGACGCATTAAACAACGTGCTGGTTCTCTTGCTCTAACTCTTCATAGTAATGAGATTCAAGCTGCTAAACTCACTATGGATAAAGATAATTATATTATGTTTCGTAAAGAGCTTATTCGTGAAGAAGTTTGTAAAGATAATTACAATAGGCTTTATAAGTATGAAACGAGTATGATTGCTAATAAAAGAAATAATCGTAGAAGTTATTGGAATCTAGTTGATGAGATTGGTGCTGCAAGAACTGATATGATGTTTCATGGTGTTTTACATTTAACATATAGTCCACCATGCGAAGAGATGAATTGATTATAGACAACATGCTTGTTATTGACGATAATGGTATTCCTAAAGCTCCATCAATTCGTCAACTTATGGATAAAGATGTTAGAACTCTTTATGAACAAGATAAGACTGACAATAAAGCAGAATATATTAAACAATGTATTGTTATATATTATTTAGGCGACCCTAAATCTCCTGCTAAACAACAAGGTCTTAGTGATGCTGAAGCATTAAAGATGGCTATTGAACAAGCAGGTCTTCCTGTTAGTTATCATCCTACAGCTTTAATGCTTAAAATAATTAGAAGATATTATGCTCAACAAATTGGTGAAGCTGGTAGAGTTGTTGAGAATCTTCTTAAAACTCTTCATAACGTAAATCTTTCTCTTGATGCAATTAATACTATTCTTAATGAAAAGCTTAGAGATAAAGCTAATTTAACTCTTGAAAATGCAGACATTATTATGAATCTAACAGATAAAGTTGCAGATAAAGCTAAAGAAATGCCTAAGATACTTAAAGCTCTTGATGAAGCTAAAGAAAATCTTATGTATGAAAAAGAAGCTGAAGTTGCTAGAGGAGGTAATGCTGTATCAAGTTCTATGGATTCAAGTCAATATATGTAATTATGGAAATAAGTTTAGATTTAAAATTTCATCATAAAAATAAAATAGAAGACAATCCTTCTAAGCTTTTAGATAAAGATGAAGAATATAAAGAATATGCTAGAGGAGCTAGGTCTATTTATTGGATTACAAATAAGGGTAAATTAATATCTTCTAATTGGAATGGCATTAGAGTTATGAGTACTCAAATCACAAATAACTATGAAAGAGTACATATCTTAGGAAAGATGGTATTTATTCATAGAATTGTTGCTCAAATGTTTATACCTAACAACGATTCTAGTAAAATAGAAGTTAATCATAAAGACAACAATACTCTTAACAATTGTGTCGATAATCTTGAATGGGTTACACCTAGAGAAAATAGTCAATATAAAGAAAAAGAGAATGCTGTTTTAATGATTGATGCTACTACTGGTAAAGTAATTAATACTTTTAAAAGCGGAAGAGATGCAGCTAAACATACTGGAATTACTTCAAGTAGCATTTTTAAAGCTTTGAGTAAAATATGTGTTACTGCTGGAGGGTATTGTTGGGAATATAAAAACAATAATCATAATCATAACTATTCTAACAAGCCTAGAATAGTTTTACAAATAAATCCAACAACTTTTGAAACAATAGATGAGTTTCCTAATTTACGTGTTGCTGCAAATGCTATTGGTGTAGGTAAAACTTGTATACATAATTGTATAAAAGGTTATGCTAAATTAGCAGGAGGTTACATTTGGAGATATAAATAATTAACTTGTAAATACTATAGATATGAATAATCTTTATAATAATACGTTCCTTTATTTTGAAGAAGCTCATCATAAGTACACTGATACTAACGGCAATGAATATCTTAGTGTTACAACTAATATTGAGAATTATTGTCCAAAGTTTGATAAGAAGTATTGGTTAAGAAAGAAAGCTAAAGAACGTGGTATTAGTGAACGTAAGCTTGAAATGGAATGGGAAAGAATTACTAAAGAAGCTTGTGAACGTGGTACTAAAACACATAATGGACTTGAGGATGGAATTAAAGGTAGTAGTATGTTTAAAGATGCTATTCAATATCTTAATCAAGTTAAAAGCGGTAGATGTATTACTGTTGCTGATATTCCAAATCTTTTAGCTCATCCTCTAGATATAGAACAGTTTAAAATTGCTACTGATAATAAATATCCTGAGATATATAGTGTATTTCAATATTATGTTGATAAAGGATATACTATTTATTCTGAAATTGGAGTATTTGTTCCAGAGCTTCTTCTTAGTGGTACTATTGATGTTCTTTGTGTTCGTCCTGAAAAGTTTGTAATTCTTGATTGGAAAACTAATAAAGACGGTCTTCATTTTAGTAGTGGTTTCTATAAGAAAGACAAAACTATGAAACCTGTTCAACTTACGTCTGAGTGGATTGATACTCATGAATATATGCTTCCTCCTTTTGCTCATTTAGAGAATTGTAATGGTAATCATTATACTATGCAATTATCTACTTATGCTAGAATGACTGAAATGATACTTGGTATTCCTTGTGTTGGTCTTGGTCTTTGTCATATACAAACTCCTTTTGTTAAGAATAAATATAGTATGCCTTATCGTGATATTCACGGTATGTATAAGATTGATACTGAAGGTAAAGAAGTTGTTACTTGGTATAAGATTGATTATATTCGTAATGAAATAGATGCTATGTTTAGAGATAGAAAGATTTATCTTGGAAATAAAGGTTTATTGAATAAACAAACTGAATTACAATTTGACTTATGACAAGACGAAGAAGAATTAATCCTAGAGTTCTACATATAGTAGAAGCAGGAGGAAATAAATATGTTTGTAAAGGTCTTTCTGAAAGTGGAGATTTTTATTTACTTGGTATTTTAAAATAATAAAGTTATGAATGAAAAGTTATATAATAAAGCAGCTAAAGCAAACTTTAGTAAAATTCTCGTTAATAAGGGATATGTATATTTTACTAAAGGTAAGTATAATCTCAATATTATTGGTATTAGAGCTGCTGGTAATTCTGTTACTAATAAGTTTGATGATGTTATAGTTGTAGAATATAACGATGTTTATGATATTAGAACTCGTAAAATTTATGCTGCAACTACTGACCCTGGTATTACTACTATGACTAAACCAGTTAGTTATAAAGGTTGTGCTATTCTTGTTCCTGGTCAATATAAAGGAGCTTGGAAACTTGGCTATCATCAAGGTAAATATGAAGCTATTGTTCAATATAAACCTGTAAAGGTATATAGAGATAACAATAAAGATACTGTTTATGATTTTAATTCAAAGACTATTGAAGAAGGTACTTTTGGAATTAATATTCATAAAGCTGGAACTCATTCTACTCGTGTAGATAATTGGTCTGCTGGTTGTCAAGTTCTTGCTAACAAAGAAGACTTTGATGAACTTATGAAACTCGCTCATAGACAAATTAGTCAAGGTTATGGTAAACTATTTACTTATACATTAATTAATGAGGAGGATTTATAATGGATAGTTTTGTTAATAAAACCAATAAAGGTTGTGGTGTTATTCTAACTTTAGTTGTTGTTCTTTGTCTTGGTATAGCTATAGGTGATTACCATCATAAAAAGAATAACAATATTATAGACAATACTGATGTTGCTAAACATAATGATAGTTTAAAAATTCAAGTTAATAATTTAGATAGTGCTAAAGATGCGAAAGTTATTGAAGTTGAAGCACTTGATAATGATAGTACTGTTAAGTTGTTCTATCAACTCATCAAGTAAGAATCTATACCTTTTACAGGGCGGCTCTCCTGATAGTGTAACTGTTGCTGTTGCTGACCTTCGTAAAGCTAATTCAAAATTAATTCAATTAAGTTATGAGAAAAATATTAATAGTAAGCTTAGACAAATTGTCAAGAATGATAGTGTTCTTATTGAACAAACTAGACAAGAATGTGTTTTACTTCGTAGGCAGAGTAAGAAAGTAAAGACACAACGTAATGTCACTATAGGTGGTGCTGCTGCCGCTATTGTATTATTGATTTTAAGTTTATTGAAATGAGTGATATAAGTTCTGTTGAAAAGTATATTGAAAGCTACCCATTCTTACAATACATAAATGAACCAAAGAGTTGTTATCAACGTGCCAAAGATGCAGGTTATAAAGACCCTAATGATTTGTTTATGATTGGAGAAAGCGGTGGCTTTCTTCTTGATATACGTAAAGGTGATAGATTTGTAGATACAAATCTGTTTCAGGAAATGGCTAATCTTTATCATATAAACGGTGGTAAATATACTCTTTATAAAGAAGATTCTATTCCTCATAGACAACTTCGTAAACGTGAAGAATATAGAAGAACTCATGGTTACGAAGCTCCTTGTTTTATGAGAGATGGCAAAGTTCGTAATCTTCATATTAGTGGAGCTATGTATAACTATTTAAATTATATAGTTATTGAACAGCTTGATGAAAAGAGTATTATTCATACTGATAAAGGTTCTGTTGCTAAGAAGAAACAAGACTTTCCAAAGTTTATTGATGCTCAATTTTGGACGTTTGCTATTATTGAGTTTTGTGAACTTAATGGTTTTCATCTTCTTATAGATAAAACTCGCCGTGGTGGTTTCTCTTATATTATGGCTAGTCATAGTGCCAATAAGATTAATCTCGAACCTAATAAAGTTTGTATTCATGTTGCAGCGGATAGTAAATATCTTACTAAGCGTGGAGGTCTTACTGACTTTACTATTCGTAATCTTTATTTTTATGAGAATAATACATTCTTTAAACGTGGTATTCTTTCTAGAGCTGCTGAGAACTTTACTTTAGGTTTTAAACTACCTAACGGTGATGTTAGTCCTAAGTCTTGGAATAGTGCTTTATTTAGTGCTTCTGCTAATAACAATCCCGATTGTGCTATTGGTAAGGATGCTGTTAGTGTTAAGACTGAGGAGGTTTCTACTATGGAAAACTTTGATGAATACATGAATGTTACCGAACCTGCAATGCGTACTGGTAGTTATGTTACTGGTAATCTTTTTGCTTGGGGTACTGCTACTAGTGGTAATATGCAAGTATTCGAGATGAACTTCTATAATCCAAAGAAATTTCATTTTATGCCTTTTGAGAATGTTTGGGATAAAGATTCTCGTAATGAAATATGTGGTTATTTCAAACCTTATTGTTGGGGTCTTCAGGGACAAATAGGTAATGACTTTGCTATGGATAAAGATGGTAATTCTGACATAATTAATGGTCTTAGAATTGCTTATCGTGAACGTGTTGCTAAGAAAGAGAGTAGTAAATCTTTTAGTGATTATATTAATTATCTCGGACAATATGCTAATATGCCTAGCGAATCATTTAGTTCTACTAGTGAGAACTTATTTAGTTCTGAAGCTTTAATGAACTGGGAAGAGATACTTAAAAATGACCCTGCTTATACTGATATAAGTGATGATGGTATGTTCTTTGAAGATATTAATCATAAGATTATTTTTAAGACTAATGCTCGTATTAAAGCAGAAGGTGGTAAATTTAATGTTGATTTTTATGATTGGATAGAAGGAGTTCCACGTAAAGCTCATGAACATCATCATGGTTGTGTTCGTAAATGGTTTGAACCTATTCATGTAGCTTATACTGATAAAGAAGGTCATCAAGTTGTTGGTATTCCTCCTGGTCAATATAGTATTAGTTATGACCCTGTTGGTGTTGATAAAGAAAACGAAGGTATAACAAATAAACATTCTCATAATAGTATTAGAGTTTGGGAAAATCCTACGCAATATAATAATTTTAAGACTAAATGCGTTTGTGCTTATTATGGTCGTCCTGAGAAACTTGAAGATGCCGACCGTATATGTTATTATATGGCTCGTTATTATAATTGTATTGGTACTACAGGAGTTGAGGTAAACCGAGGTGAAACTGTTAGTAACTTTACTAAATGGAAAGCGTTGAAATATTTGATGAAAGACCCAGTTGAACTTTGGGATAGTTCTATTAAAGCAAAACTGTCTGCTTCTTATGGTGTAAATATGGGAGGTGGCAACGGTCAAGGCGGTACTAAAGTTCTTGAAGGTCTTCGTCTTTTAAAAGAAATGCTTTATAGCAAAGTCGGTCAAAATTATAAAGGTGAAGACATTTATTTGTTTCAAACTATTTATGACCATCAAGCTATACTTGAACTTCTTAAATGGAACGTTAAAGGAAACTTTGACCGTGTATCTGAAATGATTATACGTGCTCTTCAATGGAGAGTTCAAGATGTTCAAGCAGCTAAAGAACTTGTTCATAGAAAGAAAGCAACTGAAACAAATTATAAAGACTCTATATGGGAGAGAGAATGGTTTTGAAATAATTGCTGCAACTATTAGTTAACTATATAATTTAAATGTACGTATGTTTAATAATTTAAGTTTTCAATTTCCTAAACAAAAGGTGTCTGCTTCTGAGAAAGCAAAACCTTATTGGTATGCCAATAGTATTGATTATATTATTGGTCTAGGACTTAGTTTAAATGATAGAACTGAAACTGAAACAATGCTTCGTGTTCTTCATGGTGAATTACCTAACGAGTTTTATAGAAAAACTATCAATCCTTATAATGCTACTAAAGAGCGTTATAAACGATTTCCTGCTGTACTTCGTAATTATGACATTATGTCCGATATTGTACGTAGGTATATTGGAGAGTATTTTAAAGGAATTCATGACTTTGTTGTAGGAGCTAATAATCCTGATATTGTATTTAATAGAAATGCCGCTCTTAAAGAGAAAGTGACGGAAGCTGCTCAGCAAGCTTTTCAACAAGAGTTTGAACGTAAGTATCAAGAAGCTGTTCAACAAGCTCAAGGACAAGGACAATCAGTCGATAGTATTAATCCTCAAGATGTGATGCCTGACCCAGAAGAGTTTATGAATAAGTTTAATCAAAATTATATTGATAGAGAAAGTAAGCAAGGTCAAGATATACTTAACTTTATTCGTGACCTTACTAACGATGCTCAAATATATCTTACTGCTTTCTTTAATTATTGTGCTCTTGGGGAATGTTATACTTATACTGAACTTCGTGGAGATAAGATTATTAAAGAAGCTGTTCCAGTTGCAGAAGCTTTTCCTATTCCAAATAATCAAATGATGGTTGAAGACCATGATATGTTTGCTAGACGTATTATGATGTCTTATAATCAAATTATTGATGCTTTTGATGATTATCTAGAAGATAAAGATAGAGCCTATCTTGATGACCTTTATAATCGTGTTCCTGGTAGTAGTGCAAAGACTGTTCAACTTGGTTGGAATCAATTATTTGAAAAATATGCTGATGTTTGTGATAAGTTTACTGATGAAGAACGTAAACTTTATAAGTCTCAGAAACTTAATAGTTATGAAGATAATACTACTCTTTATGAAGTTTGGCATGTAGTTTGGAAAGGTTTTGCTAAAGTTGGTATTCTTACTCGTATAAATGAAGTCGGTTTTCAAGAGCAAACCATAGTTGAAGAAGATTATCAACTTAATAAAGAAGCTGGAGATATTAGTATTGAATGGGAATACAAATCTCAAGTTTATGAAGGTTATCGTATTGGCACTCGTTTTAATGGTATTTATCCTGTAAAAGCTAGACCTATACTTTATGAACGTAAAGGTAAACTTCCTTACAATGGTATTATGGAACTTGTTCCTTATATGGGTAAGTTTAGTATTATTCAAATTATTACTCCTTTCCAAGTATTTCGTAATATAGTTTCTTATCATCAAGAAATGGTAATAGCAAAAAACAAGATGCTTATATTGCTTGTTCCAAAGTCTCTTGTTAGTGATAACCCTGAAGATGCTATATATAAGATGGCTGCTGACGGTGTTCTTCCTTTTGATGATAGTGAAGACCCAGCTGGAACTAAAGCTCAAAACTTTAGATTACTTAATGCTAATATGGGTCAGTATATTACTGAACTTAGTAATCTTAAAGAAATGATTAAACAAGAAGCTCGTGAACTTGTTGATATGAATGCTCAACGTTATGGTCAAATAGCTCAATCCGCTGGAGCTTCTACTACTCAAAACGCTATTGCTCAATCAAGTACTGGTTCTGTTTTAGTATTCCAAATGTTTGACCTTATGCGTTGCGCTGATTACAATAGAGATATTGATTTTGCTAAGTCTGCTTATATTGATGGTCTTGAAACTTCTTACATAGATAAAACAACTGGTAAGAAACATTATATTAGTCTTGATGTTAATAGCTTTGTCGGTTCTGACTATTCAACTACAGTTAGAAACAATGCTAAAGAAATGGATAAGCTTCAACAATTAAGACAATGGGCATTTAGTGCTGCACAAAATGGTGATTTAGATTCTGCTCTTGCTGCTATTCAAGGTGATAATGTTGCTGCTATATCTGATAGTATTCGTAAGTTTACTGAGATTCGTCAACAACATGAAGAGCAAATGAAACAAATGGACCAAGCTATTCAAGAACAAGCTAATCAAATGAAGCTTCAAGAGATTGCAGCAAAAGGTGAACAAGACCGTGAAACTCTTGCGCTTAAAGCACAGTATGATTTACAACTTGAATATGCTAAAGGTGATATTGCTTTGCTTGGTGATACAAATCCTGATAATGATGAATACGCTAAGAGTCAGTTAGCTCGTATTCAAGAAGAAAGCAAACGTGCTAGTGAAGCTGCTAAAATTCAACTCGAACGTCAGAAACTTGCTATGGATAGTTATAATAAAGCTGCCGACCGTCAGGTTAAGAGAGAAGAAATGGCTAATCAATTAAAGATAGCAAGAACAAATAAGAATAGATACGACAAATAACACACAATTATATGTAATTTTTTTTCATGTTGGGAGTGGTGCTCGTGAGAGTGCTGCTCCTTTTCTTTTATATATTGATAGCAAATTTAATATTTTAAATTCTTCTCTGTGGCACTTTCGATTAGTTGGTGATAAGTTATTCACGAAAGCATTTTAAAGCCGCCCTGTAAAAGGAATTGTAGCAAAAATCGAATGTTCCCGACACAGAGTTGTCAGCGAAAGCACCTATGAGCATCGGTTTGATACATAATGCTACTAATTGACTTAGTGCTATAACTAGTGCTACAAATGTTTACATTAGTAGACTTATACATTATATTAATAATACTTTTGCTTATGCTATTAATAAACTATAAACAAAGAGTGCTAACAATGGTAATTAAATTAATAGTAATACATTTGCAGCAACTAATAAAACAGTTAGTTTATTTATTAATCATTTAATCAATTAAAGTATGTTTGTATTTCGTAATACTCTAGGTTTTAAACCTCATGCTCGTCTTTGTGCTCCAGTACTCGATATTGATTTTACTGGAACTGGTGGTAACAGTGGTACTGATACTACCGATATTACTGGTAAAGACGGCAAAGGTGATGGAGAAGGAAAAGACGGTGACGGTACAGGCGCAGATGGTGACGGTAACGCTTCCGACAGTAAAGATGACAAAGATGATAAATCTGGTGATGAGCATTCTGCTGATACTAAAGATGCTGACGGTAAAGATGATAATGGAAACGATACTACACCTTCTACCGGGGAGCTAGAGAAAGGTATGCAAGTTGAGTTTGAAGGTCAAACTTATACTGTTGCTGATAATGGCGACCTTGTAGATAAGGATGGTAAAGTTTTTAAAGAAGCTAAAGACGTTAAGGGTTGGATTGATTCTCTTCAGGTAGACGAACCTGGTGCTGATGTTAATCTTGAAAATATTCGTAAAGCTCTTGATATTGACATTACTGATGAAGAAGGTAAGCCAGTTGAATTTACTGATGATATAGATGGTATTAAGAGTTATATTAATTCTGCTATTGAACTCAAGTCTAATGAAGTTGCTCAAGCTGCTGTAAACAAAGTATTTGTTGATAATCCAATCCTCAAACAGTTTGTTGATTATCTTACTGTTAACAATGGTGACCCTCGTGGATTTGGTGAACGTCCTGACCGTAGTGGTTTGACTGTTGATGAAAAGTCCGAAGAGCAACAGATTGCAATCATCAAAGCTGCTGCTAGAGAGTTTGGTAATGCTTCTCTCAATGATAATTACATTAAGTATCTTAAAGATTCTGGTGGTCTTTATGATGAAGCTAAAACTCAGTTAGCTAATCTTCAAGCTGCTGATAAAAAACGTGATGAAGAGACTGCTAAACAAGCTGAAGCTCAACGTAAGCAACAAGAACAAGATACTATTGCTTATTGGAATAATGTAAAAACTGTTGTTGAAGGTCGTAAGGTTGGTAATTATCAACTTCCTGAATCTCTTGTTCGTGAGGTTAATGGACAAAAGGTTACTGTTACTCCTAACGATTTTTATGATTATCTTTCAAGAGGTATTAAAGACGAGCAAGGTAATGTAGCTACTGGTTATGAACGTGCTCTTGCTAAACAAACTCCTGAAGATGCTCTTAATAATGAAATTCTACAAGCTTGGTTAATGTACACAGGTGGTTCTTATGAAGACCTAGTAAAGATGGCTGTTAGAGAACATGAAGTTAAAACTCTCAGATTAACAGCTAAACAAAATAAAGGTCGTGGTACTGTACGAATTACTAAACCAGCTAAAGATAATAAAAATGCAACTGATGATATTCAGTTTAGTTAAGTTATTGTTTAATTAATTAATTCGTTTAAGTATGTACGCAATTCGTGAAGTACAACGTGGTAACTATGAAGACCGTGGTTATTCTAATGAAGAAACCATTGCTCATCTTATGTTATCTAAACCTAGTGAGATTAATTCTATGCTCACCTATACTTTTGGTATGGATGATGATAGATTCCCACTTAATTTCTTGACTGAAGGTCAAGGTACTGCTGGTACAGTTGATATTGATACTACTGATTGGACTTGGAAGACTATGGGTCGTATGAAGTTCAACGATACTGTACTTTGGTTTAACAACGCTAATACAACTCCTGGTAAGGGTGGTGCTACTTTTGAAGTTGAGTTCCGTACTCATTGGTTTATTGAGCAGTATGGTTTGATTGCTCCTGATGGTGTAACTCAAGTTCGTATTATGAAAGACCTTGGTGCTGGTGCTCATGGTGGTTACTTGTATCGTCTTCGTATTACAAATCCTAACCCACAAGCTTTTGTCGATGTAGCTAAGAACTTGACTGTAGGTAAAAGTTGGTCTTTGACTGCTCCTACTATTCCAGAGAGTTATTCTAAGGGTAATCGTACTAATACTATGGGACCTGGTAAGATGACTTCTCAACTTGAGTTCCATCGTTTTAGTAAGGAGATTGCAGGTAACATTGCAAACACTATTGTAACTTATGAGTTTAAGACTACTGGTGGCGGTACTACTAATCTTTGGATTAATGAGGAGATGCGCCAGTTTGAGTTACAGCAACGTGTGATGAATGAGGAGCGTTTGTGGTTTGCTGAGTATAATAAGACCATCAATGGTGAGATTACTCTTGTTGATGAAGATAATGGTCAGCCAATTCCTCATACAGCAGGTATGCAACAGATTTGTCGTGAATCTAATTACGACACTTATGGTGAAGAGCTTACAATCAATAAGCTTGTTCGTACTGTTGGTGATGTTCTTGATAAGGATACAGACACTGGTAATATGGATGTTGTTCTTGCTTGTGGTAAAGGTTTCGTAGAGGACTTTGACCGTGCTATTAAGAATGAGGCTAAGAGTGAGGGTTTTGTTACTCCTCTTGGTGATAAGATGATTCAAACTTCTGCTAGCGGTCTTTCTTATGGTAACTACTTCCGTCAGTATAAGACTGTTGATGGTCATATGATTACTTTGAAACATCTTTCATTCCTCGACCGTGGTACTTTTGCTGAGAACGCTAAGGCTAATGGTGATGTACATCCTCGTACTGGTTATCCTATGACTTCTCATCAAGCATTTATGCTCGACGCTTCTTCTTATAATGGTCATAACAACATTCGTAAGGTTCGTAAGAAGGGTCAAGTTTATATTAATGGTGTGATTAAAGGTCTTACTCCTATTCCTGCTTCTTGGGGTGCTGTTCCTACTAATTCTCTTGCTACTGATATTGACTGCTCTCGTTATGAGGTTAAGAATTCATTCGGTTTGCAAGTAGACAAGGCTACTAAGTTCTTCCAGTTGAAGTGTGTATTGTAATTCATTAAACTTATAAAGCTATGACTGATATTAAAGTCCCTTTGGACATGAGTCCTTCAAATAGTAATGATGCTCCTCAAGAGAATGCTGCAAAACAAAATCCTACTGTAGCTGAAGAGGAAGCCGCTAAGAAAGCTGCATTAGAAGCTGAACTTGATGAAGAGTATATTGATAAGCGATTTATTATCATTGCTTCTGTACTTAATTATTCTGCTTATCGTAGAATGAATATGGCTGCTATTGGTAAACCTCGTAATATGATTGGTTCTTCTGTCAATTCAGTTCGTAAACTTATGAGTAACAAAGGTGAAGTAGAACATTATTTCCCTGAACTTGTAGGTGTTGCTTCTAATAACCCAGAGTTTATTACTCGTGTTAAGAATTATCTTAATAATATGTTTCTTGATATTCGTGATACTGAGAGAAAGATTGATATTTCTTTCCGTTATCACCATAAGAGAGATTATTTGAAGATTAAGGCTGCTGAGGATAGAATTTGGGCTAAGTATAATGAGGTTGACCGTTCTAATGCCGCTAAACTCTATGAAGCTGCTGTAATGCGTGATAATGATTTGTTTAATCTTGAGAGTACTAAGTACCAATATGGTGACCCTCTTAATCTTGAGCAATATATTATTTATCGTCATTGTCTTAATTATCCTGATGTTGCTAAAGATGAAGCTTTCATCAATAGTAATGCTAATCTTCGTTTCTACATTAAAGATGTACGTAAAGAAGAGGCTCGTAAGGAGAAACTTATTAAGGAACAACAAGCTGCCATGAAGCATCTTGTAGAGCTTCAATCTTCTCCTACTAAGACAAGTGCAGTTTATATCAACTATTGTGTATATAGTGGAATTAATCTTGCCGATGGTCTTGCTAAGAATGGTCTTATTCAGACTAAGGAACTTATGGATTTTGCTACTACAAATCCTCGTAAGTTCAACGAACTTGTTAGTGACCGCAAATTGATGAGCAAGGCGTTTATTGAAACACTTATTGCACGTGGTGAACTTGTACGTTCTGACTTTAATCAACAGATTAGTACTCCTGATGGTGATTTCGTTGGAGCTAACATTAATGATGCTATTGCTTTCTTTGATAATCCTAACAATGCTGGTCTGAAGACTAAGTTAGAAAATAAACTCAAATTGATTTAATAGATAGAGATATGACTACTGCTGAAATGCATCAAATGTTCAGAAATTATGCTCAACAAATGGGTATGCAAAATGTGAGAGCTATCTTGCCATCGCAGATAGACTTACTCCTGAACAACTCCATTTCGGACACTGTTAATCAAGTGATTGCTCAAAACATTGGTACTACTAGTGATAGAGTAATTACTGATAACTCTAAGCTCAATCAAGTCAATGCTCTTAAAAGTCTTTATAGAGTATGGAAGGGTAAAGTTACTCTTCCTACTCCAAAGACTAATTATATTGCTAGTTACATTCTTCCTCTTACAAACTTCCGTTTAGCTAGTGAAGCTAATGATAGTACTATTAAGAAAGGTGATGCTATTTATGCTGCTGATGCAACTGGTGATGGTAAACCTGCAAGTATTGAATACTTCTTCCTTGTAGATTTGAGTATTGATTATACTAAAGCTGTTGGTGGTGGTAGTTTTACAACTAATATCTTCCCTATTCGTCTTGTTGATGACCAATATCTTGCCGATGTTGTTAATGATTTTGTAATGGCTCCAAATCTTCGTAGTCCTGTTGCTACAATTCATGATAACAATATTGAACTTTATATTGATAAACCGGATGCTGCCACTAAGAGTACTCCTGATACTTATAAGTTTGGTGATGGTCTTAGTGTAAACGAAATTCGTTTATCTTATATTGGTAAGCCTGGTACTGTTCATTTCAATGAAGACATTGGTGGTGAAGATGTTGATTGTGAACTTCCTGAGAGTATGCACGTTGATATTGTTAAGCACGCAGTTGATTTGTATCGTACTGCTCTTAATGGTGGTCTTGCTGCTGCTCAAGGTGCTCAACAGCAACAACAACGTGAAAACGTTCGTAACAATGCTAGAGATGAGGGTTATCAACCTAGTGCCCAATAATATTGTATAACTTATAAAATAATTAATAATGAAACAACTGTTTATTTGTAGTGCTGATGCTACTCTTGCAGCTACTCCTGCTAAGCCTCAAGACCTTACTGGTGTAAATGCTGGTACTGTGGGTATTTGGCAGAATGACGATGATAGTCAATTCCTTGCTGCTGCTCCTACTGCTGACTTTAGTATTGCTTATGGTCGTCCTAATAGTCAAGCCGTAGTTATTCCAATTGACTTTGCTTCTGCTCGTGTAACTACTATCACGAAGACAACTGGAGTTCACTTTAAAGGTGAGATTACTATTCCTGCTCCAGTTGCAGGTAAAGATTATACTCTTCAACTTGTTAAGGTTGGTGCTATTAAGCATGAACGTAATAGTTGGACTGTTACTGATAACGGTTCCCATAAGACTACTGCTACTACTATGGCTGCTAGTCTTGCTAAGCAGTTTACTAATATGATTGAGGCTGGTAATCCAGAACTTGAGCTTAAAGTAACTGTAGCAGATGCTAAAATTACTATTACTGGTACTGATTGGAAGGATTGGAATTTGATTGCCGCTGACGACCTTGTTGGTACAGCTGTAACTCAAACTCACGGTGTAGCTCCAACTTGTGACGGCGCTTATGTTAAGAATCTTGCTTCTGTATGTGCTCAGAACCGTGGTTTCAACAATACTTATCAGGAAGGTGCTTCTATTTATCCTGGTTATCCAATGGTTGTTGATTCCGATGATTATAAGCTTTATAACATTCGATTTAAGTATCCTCGTGCTTACGGTCGTACTCGTGACGAGGCTGTATGGCAAGAAGTTATTATTGCTGTTCCAGTAGCTAATGATACTTTAACTGGTTCACTCGATACAGTTCTTACTTTGGAAGGCGCTCCTTCTAATCATGCAGCTGCGAACGTTGATGCTTCATCTAACGATGAAAAGAAGTAATATTCAATAGGTTTTAGTTGATAGACGGAATGCTGCTCGTCTCACCTTTTACAGGGCGGCTTTCCGTCTTTATTGTTTAGCTATGGATGAATTTAATCAAATAAATGATATTATAGCTGAATCAATTAAAGATACTTCTTATATCACAGTACTTATTAGTAGCGGAGTATATCTTGCTTATACTCTTATTATTAAGTTAGTTGATTTGTTTAAGGCTAAGAACCGTAATCGTCCGATGGTTGAAATGGCTACTGCAATCAAGCAAGTAAGCGAGAATGTAGTTAAGCTTAATGGTGTCTTAGATAAAGCTTTCCGTGATGCTGAGAATAAAGAACGCAGTAAAGTAAAGAATACTATTGAAACTGCTTTTGGTAATTTTAAAGGTGTTATTGCTTCTAATTGTCATGATGTTATTATTCATAACAATATAGAACAGAATAAAGAATTGATAAAGCAGAACCTATTCAAGGTAATAAGTACCGAGTATTATAAGCTTTATAATGTTTTCTCTGCGTATGATGTAGATGGTGTATGTATTGCTACTAAACTTAAAGAAGATTGGATTGATACAGTAACCAACGAATGTCTTGCTATTATTTACGATGGTCAAGATAAAGATAATAGAATTATTCAAGTAACTAATAAACTTCTTATTCTTACTAATGAATATTCTATATATGTAAATAACAAAGTGTTTAATCATTAATAAGATGTTCTTATGAATAATGTAACTGACACTACAAAAAACCTTGAGGAGTTAGAAAAAGGAGTTGTGAATACTCTTGAGTATCTAGCTGCTCAAGGTTTTGTAGTTAATAGAGATAAGACTCTCAAACTTACAACTATTGCTATGTATAAAGCTGTGCTTAAATATAGTGATAGAATTATTGATTTTGATATTAATAAGTTTAATAATAAAGTGATAGTATTATGATAGTTTTACAAGTTCCTGATAAATGGGAAGATATTTATGTTAAGCTTCTTACTGTAATTAGTCAAGCAGGTGAAGCTATTCTTAACGATTGTTCTTACGGTTGCAAAGGCGATGGTAGTGTTATGTTTAACTGTTGGAACATATTTCAAGCTGCTTGTGCTGCTTATGCTCTTAATGATACTAAGCTAGCTAATCTCTATATAAATTATGTTGCTAAGCAACTTGCTAATAAATATGGAGATATTAAGATTAAAGAATCAGAAGACATAAGTAGTGGTTCGTCTACTAGTTCTGATGATGGAAGAGTAGAATAATTTAATAATCATTTAACTTTTCTAATTATGAACGATAAAGAGAAAGAATTGTGGAGAGTAATTGATAATGTAATTCAATGTTGTGGAACTACTCTTCCTGATGGTACATTTAATATTACTAGAAAAGATGTACTTGGTAAAAGTCGTGCTGAAAATGTAGTTATGACTAGAGCTATGATAGTTGAACAAATGCTTCATGCTGGATTTAGTGTAACCACTATTGCAAGCATTCTTAATAGAACTGTTCATACAGTAAGACATCTTAGAGATTTAGCATATAAATGGCTAAATACTTCAAGAGTTTATCGTCTCGCTACTGCTGAAGCAACTCTAAAGAATAAAAATGTTGAACCCATGTGTATTTAGTACATAACTAGTAAATAAATACTTGCTAATCATTATATTAATTAGATGACAACTGGAGAATAATCTAGTTGTCATCTTTTTGTTTATATTGCAGAAAGTGCTTATCTTTGCATTGTACAAAATACTAGTTAATGTACTATATGTTTTATTAATCTTAATAATTTAATTATGGACGATTCTAAAGTTTTTATGTTCCCTGATTGCGGAACTAAGAGTAATGATGCGAACAGTCTTCTTCCTTTACTTCTTAGTAATGGTGGATTTGGTAATGGTAGTTGGATTTGGGTTATCTTTCTCTTCTTCCTTTATCCTCTTATGCGTAATGGTGGTCTGTTTGGTAATGCTGGTACAAATGGCAGTTGTTTAGGTAATCTTGCTAACATGGTTAATAACAATGATGGTCGTGATTTACTTATGCAAGCTATTAATGGTAATGGCGCAGCTATTCAACGTCTTGCTACAATGTTTGGTACTAAGGTTGATATGATTCAAGCAGCTATTGCTAATGTGAGTAATTCTGTTACTCAAGTTGGTTGTAAGATTGATTCTTCTACTGGTGCTCTTCTTAATGCTGGTACTCAGAATACAATGACACTTGCTAGCCAGTTAGCAAATTGTTGCTGTAATTTGAAATCAACAATTATCGAACAAGCTGGCGTAGTTAAAGAATCAGTTAATAATGTCGGTAATGCTGTTACTCGTGGTTTTGCTGATGTTGGTTATGCTCTTCGCGACCAGACTTGTAACCTTGAAAAATCAGTTGATGGTGTGGGCGATAGAATTATTGCTAAACTTGACGCAGCAGAAAAGTCTGCTATGCAAGATAAGATTAATTCTTTACAGACTCAGCTTACTACTGAACATCAAAGTGGTGTAATAGCTCAACAAATAGCTGCTGCTGTTAATCCTATTGCTCAAGCAGTTAATGAAATTAAATGTGCTCAGCCACAAACTGTGACTGTTCCTTATACCCCATTTCAAGCTGTTCCAAATTGTGTTGCTTATCAATATGGTATGTATAATAACAATGGTTTGAATAACTTTTGGCTTTAAACTATAGGAGATAATATTATGGCTTATAATGAATTCATTGGTAATCGTGGTGGTATACCTTTAGTAGCTGCTACTCAAACGACTGCTGGCAGTGCTACTGCTAATGCTGTTTTTACAATGCCTAATCATACTTTCAGAGTTATGGGTGTTGCCGGTATTATGGTAATTAATTTCAATGCAGCTACAACTACTGCAACTGGTTTTGAAATGATGGTTAATAATGTTACTCTTCCTCTCTTAGCAAGCAATGGTGAAGCTTTGACTGCTCTTACAGAAGGTCTTCATATTGTAGTATTTGATAAACAAAATAATAAACTTCAACTTGTAGTATAATGTTTTCTGCTCTTAATCAAGGTAGTCATGTTTATATTCTAGACAAGACTAATGAAATAGATTTTAAGGTTGGTGAAGTTGTTGGCACAACTACTCCTATGTTTGCTACTGACGGTAGTAATATGATGGTTATAAACCTTAAAGTTAAAGTTAATGGTAATACTATAGATTACAATAATGTTCCCGCTAACAATAATGTTGTTAGTTATAACAATGGTAATCTTGTTATTGCCGAGACTAAACAATCTATTCAATCTGAAGTAGAAGCTACTCTTCAACACGCTACTTATGTAATTGAACATATTGAAGATTATAAGAATAAAGTTACTGCTTGTGAAGAAGTTCTCAAAGAACTTAATCCTCAGTTTGCTAAAGATAAAGCTCGTGATGAAGAAATAGCTGGTATTAAATCTGAAGTTGCAGGTATGAAAGGCGATATTGCTAAAATACTTGCTGCTGTAACTAAACAATAAAATTATGTACATTATGGTAGAAATGAAGAAAAGTAAGTCTGAACTTAGAAGTAAGATTAGACGTATGCGTGAAGAACTTGAAGATTTAGAAGAAGAACTTGCACGTTGTGATGATGATAGAGAATATAATTCTCGTAGTAGTAGATATAATAATGATGATGACCGTTATCACGATAGAGATTATGATAGTCATGAACGTGGTCGTTATAGTAGATACTAAGTAATGAAAGCCGCCCTGTAGAAGGTATAGTTGTATACAATTCCATGCCTTTTATCGGGCGGCTATAATAAACTTATTGATATGTATAAAGAAGCTTTTGATACTTATGATGAATTACCTGAAGATATGATTGTTTATCTTCGTTATAATGGTAGGCATTTTAATCGTAAACTAGTTGATTTTGCGGTTAGTAAAATGACCACTAGAGACAATAATGGTACAGAAGTTGCTCTAGAGCCAATTACAAAAGAGAAACTAGAAACTATGATGAAACAATGTGGAATACATTTAACTAATAATGATGCTCCTTACGATGCAGTATTTGTTGCTAATATGTGTAAAGCTGATTATCTTGGTAGTAGTGTTCCAGATGAAGAACATCTTTGTATGTATGTGAAAGATGTTATAGACGATGTTGATGGCTATGATGGAATAGCTTTTAATCGTTGGTATGCAGATATGTGTCGTAAAGGTATTCAAATTGATTGGTATGAGTGTAGATAACAGTAGTAGTCTTAATTAAGTAGCTGATAGTGTTGTAACTGTTGGCTACTTTTATTTTGTTAAATATCCTGTAGTTAATACTAATAAAGATGCTAATAAACTATATTTGCAATCATTAAAGAATAAGGTTATGGAACTAATAAATCAAATGATACAGCAAGTAATAAATGGATTCGATATAGCTTATTGTTTTGCTGTTAATACTCTTACTTATTTTCTTATTACTACAATTAGTGCTGTAATCAATAAGCAAATAGGTAGAGGATGGAAAAGAGTAATACTTATTTTTAGTATTATTATTATAGGTATTGCTTATAGAACTTGGGGAACTATTGACGGCAAAGTTTTAATCAATAGTGCAATACTTGCTCCTCTAAGTTGGAGTTGGATATTTAAACCAACACTTAGAAAGTTTGGTTATGATTATAAAGATATAGATAAAACAATTAATAGTTATGGACAAAGTAAAGATTAATGCTGCGGTTGATGCTCTTGGTATTTCACTAGACCATCGTAATATTATCAAAGAAGCTCTTAACGAAGGAGCTGGTGATGGTATGCAAGAGCTTGAAACTAAAGTTGACAATATTGATAAAGAAGTTGGTGCTGTTAGTACTGATGTTACTACAATCAAATCTAATATAGAAGAGATTAATACTAAAGTGACAACTAATAGTAAAAATATTAGTACTAATGCTGATTTATATAAACAAGTCGATGGCAAGGTTAAAACTTTAACTGATAAAGTTGATAATCTTAATATTCCTTCTCCTATTATCGAGCTGACTATTGGAGATAGTAATGAAATTAAAGCTGCAAATCTTGCTAAACTTGGTGATACTCAACATACTTTCTTTGCTAGTATTAATTATGGTTTTGGTACTGCCAGTTGGTTGCCTACTGATGGAGGTAACAGTTTTGTCACAACTGATGAAGGTCATGCTGTAATTTATAAGATCGCCAAAGATGGAGCGGTTACTAAGCAAAGTGAGTTTACTATTAGTGCTCCTATAAGTTATACTTTACCTAAAGCTACAAAAGAAGCTATTGGTGGTGTTAAAGCTATAACTAATATTGCTGACATTGATGCTGAATCAGCAACTATTGCAAGTCTTGCTGGTGTTATTAATACTCTTCTAGCTCAGATGAGAACTGCTGGTATTATTCAGCTTTAAGATACTCTTGCTTTCTGCGATGCTGAAATGTGTGTCCGTGACCCCCTGAGACTAGAGATTAGTCTTGGGGGTTTAACGTATAATACAACGACTAATACTAAATTTAAGATTTTATTTTAGTATCAAATTTTCGATGTAAGCGACTTTTGGGTATCTCGTGAATAACTTATCATGACTAGGTATTAAAACGTCTCAGAACGCAAAGAATGTGTATCTGTGTTGATATTTCAATCAAAAAGAACTAAGTAATAAACGAATAAGGAGCAGGCAAACAGTTAACAAGAATATTAATTAAATTGGTGTTTAAGTTGCTAATGTATTAAGTCCTAGAAGTCCTGCTCCTTTTATTTTTCAAATAATAATTATATGAGTAAAATTCCAACAATTAATGAGATAGACGGCAACAGTCCTTCTCGAGAAAGTAAAGATGTAGTTGTTAATGCTAAGATCACTACCGCTTCAGTTAATGAAGTCGACGAAACTCTTAGTGGTAAAGCTGCTATTGACGAAGTTGATAATACTCGTAAACCAACTATTAGTGAGATTTATCAAATTGTCACTGATGGACTGTTTGAATCTACTACTAATTGGTGGGATTATGCTTATCGACTTTCTCAAGCACAAATTAACCAAGACATTGTTAGTCGTCTTGATAATGGTGTTATTGGTGGTGGTTATAGTAAAGGCTTTGATATTATAACTACTACTAGTGATAAATCTCCTTCTAATAGTAATGTTTATTCAGCTTTAAAGAGTGATACTCTTTATCCTAAGAAGATGAATGATGAGACTATTAATGGTATTTATAATTTTGTCAATGGTCTTACTATCGGAAAGCCAACTGCTTATACTGGTGGTACTTGGTCTATAGATAAGAATGGTAAGAGTTATCTTACTACAGATTATCTTTATGTTCGTCTTAAAGCTATATTTGAAACTCTTCAAATACTTGATGTTGATACTATTGGTGGTAAACTTATTGTTTCTCCTGCTGGTAGCGTTAAAGTTGCTTATGTAGACGATAAGAAAGTTACTATAGATGATGTTGAACAGAATGTTTATCGTTGCTATTTTCTTGGCGAACAAGATGGTGAAGAGATAGACAATAAGTGGAAAGTTGGAGACCAAGCTCAAGCTAAATCTTTTAATGTTAAGAAAGGAACTTATCATAAGGCAGGTAATCATTATCTTTGGCGACTTGTTGTTGGCGTTAGTACTGAAACTGTAACTATAGATAATAAGAAATATCATTATATTGATTTGAGTCAACTAGTATTTGATGCTGGCTCTGATGCTCCTGCTCCAGGCGATGTTCTTAATCAACTTGGTTATCGTGGGAATGATGCTCAACGTCAATCTGCTATTGTTATTAATGCTGTTGATAATTTTGCGCCAAGTATTTCTCTTTATGGTGGAATTAACGACTTTACTCTTTTGAATAAAGAGTATGTTGAATATGGCGTTTATCAAGGTAAAGCTTTCTTTAATGTATATGGTGATATGTATATTGGAGATAGAGGTATTAATCCTACTACTTATGTTAAATATAAAAATGGTAAGGTTAGTATTAAAGCTGACCTCGAAATAGGTTCTAGTATTGGAGGCAAAGACCTTAATCAATATATTAAAGATAATGCTGGAGTTGATGAAGCTACTGTAATTAGTATTATTAATAATAGTCAAGTTATTAAAGACCTTCAGAAACAAACCGATGGTGCTATTGAAACTTGGTTCTATGACGGTGCTCCAACATTAACTAACGAGCCTGCTAAGAATTGGACTGATAAGAATACTAAAGATATTCATGTAGGCGATTTGTATTATGATAGACTTACCGGTTATGCTTATCGTTTTACTCGTTATGATGATGATGCTAATCCTTATCGTTGGAGTAGAATTACAGATACTGATATAACTAAAGCTCTTGACGCTGCTGCTAAAGCTCAGGCTACTGCTGATAGTAAGATGAAAATCTTTTATGGTAGTACTCCTCCAACTAATTACCATGTTGGTGACATGTGGGTTAATGCTACTCTTGCTGGTAAGTTTAATAACGATATTGCTCGTGCTACTACAGCAAGTGAAACATTTAATGCTGACCATTGGGTTTTAGCTTCTCGTTATTCTGAAGCTATTGCTGATATACTTACTTGGCAAAATAATTACGAAACTAAGTTTAGTAATCTTGTTGATACTGTTAAACAACAGAAAGATGAGAGTATTACTGTTTGGTTTTATAAATATGCTCCTACTGTAAGCAATATTCCTGCCAATCAATGGAATACTGACGCTCTTCGTAATGAACATGTTGGTGATATATTCTATGATATTAAGAATAATCATTCTTATCGTTGGACTGGTACTGCTTGGGTTGAGATTAAAGATGCAGACTTTGATAAGTCTATGAAAGCAGCTAGTGATGCTGCTAAAGCTGCCGAAGATGCTGCTGTTGCTGCTGGAGCCGCAAAAGATGATGCTAAAGCTGCTAACGATTTAGCTGATAGTAAGCGTCGTATATTTTATTCTAGCACTACTCCTTCTAAACCTTATGATAAAGGTGACCTTTGGCTTAAACAAGTTAATGATAAAACTGAGACTTGGGTTTACGATGGTACTAATTGGGTTAAGTCTAATGATAAAGATTTAGCTGACTTTAGCAATGCTGTTAATAAAGAACTTGAAGGTATTCAAGGTCAACTTGATGGCAAAGCTGAAACTTGGTATCAAGATACAGACCCTAGTACATCATGGACAGACAAGTCTAATCATGAAGGAGATATTTGGTATAATACAAATACTGGTACTACTAATTATTGGAATGGTACTAGCTGGGAGCAAATGGATATTCCTAAAGATGTATTTGATACTATTGATGGTAAGTCTTCTATATTTGTTGATTCTTATAATGATGCTAAAGCTGGTAAAGGTGTTATATCTAAAGGTTATAAAGAACGTGACCTTTGGATTCTTCCTGCTGCTGCTGTAATTAACGGAACTCAATATTACAAAGGCGACTTACTTACTGCTACTGCTGATGGTACTGCATTCAATGAAAAACATTGGATTAAGAAAGTTCGTTATATTGGTCCTACTGAGTTAGCTGATAGTATTGCTCAAGTTAATAATAAGATTAATAATATTAGTGCTAGTACACTTCCTGGTCTTGATGATAAGTTTAATAGTTTTACTAAAGATGGTATTCTTGATTCTTCTGAGAAAGCTAGACTTACTGATTTGTTAGCTCAAGCTAGTAATGAGGTTGCTGCTGCTAATGACCAAATTAAGAGTGTTACTGCTTCTACTTATCTTAAAAATAATGCTAATGTTGGTAAGTTAACTGAAGCTCAAACTGGTATGAGTACAGCTTGGACTGAATACAAAACTTTAATTGATAAACTTATTGCTGGTAGTGCTGCTATTAATAAGAGCAATATAGCTACTGCCAACACACTTTATAATAGTCTTCAGCTTAGGCTTAAAGAAGTTAAGCAATATCTTGCTGCTTGTCAAGCTGATATACTTAGCAGTCTTGGTACTGATTTAAGTACTTATAAATACCTTAAAGAAGCTCTTAACCAAACTACGGAAGTTACAGGTGGTTTAGTTCTTACTAGTGCTATTCAACTTAAAGATACTGATAGTAGTATTACTGCTGGTATAAATGGTATTGTCGCAGGAGATAAAACTGCTATTGCTGCTTGGTATGGTGGACCTATGATTGACCGTAATACTTTTACTAGTGAGCAACTTGCTAACAAAGTTGCTGGTACAGATTATGCTAGAAGTTTATTTCGTCATGACGGTAGTGGTTATCTTGCTAGTGGAGCTATTTATTGGGGAACTGATGGAGTTCTTCATGGTGACCCTAATAGTTTTATTCTTCAAGGTACTAGTTTTGCTACTATGTTCAGTTATACTAGATTGTTCTATTTACATTATGGAGTAACTGGTAGTAGTAATTTTAATGATATTGATTATATAACTCCTAAGAAAGTTTTTAGTAGACTTGAGATTCTTCCTCAAGGGGGTACTGAAGCTAGTTCTAATCTTCCTACTGGTTTATATGTTGGTAACACGACTAACGGAGGTCAAATTCAAATTGGTAATATACTTCTTAAAAATAAAGGAGATAATGTTCTTGAGATAACTAATGTAAATACTAAAGATGTCGCTAATGTTGGAGTAAGTGGAGGTATATCTGCTTACGGTACATATACACCTTCTACCGGGGGTGGAGGTGGACTTAACGGAAGCATAATTGCTTATGATAACGCTATTAAACTTACTACTGAAGATTTAAGTAAGATTGCTTCTGCCTATTCTGTTGCAGCACTCAATAATAGTATTGCTTCTCTTACATCTAGAGTTAATAATATTGGTGATGAACTTAGTGGACTTAGTTTAAGTTGGAATAATATTACTGGCAAACCTAGTACATTTACTCCTAGTGCTCATACTCACAAATGGACAGACATTACAGATAGACCTACTAAAGTTAGTGCATTTACTAACGATAGCGGTTATCTAACTAAACATCAATCGTTTACTGACCTTGTTGCTACTCTTGCAACTGGAAACGCAGATATAACTGATGGTACTCAATTTATTACTAGTTGTGCTAGTGATAAAGGTTTTGCTGATACTAATGCTGTCAATGTACCTCATAAGCGTAAAGCTGTTTCTATATATAATTATATAAAATCTAAACTTGATAGTGTGTATCAAGCAAAAGGCAGTTATCAACCTGCTGGCAGTTATGCTTCTAGTGGACATACTCATAGTGTAAAAATTAATGGTGCTACTAAAACTATTGCAGCTAGTGGAGGAACTGCTGTCGATTTAGGAACTTATTTAACTAGTCATCAAAGTCTAGCTAATTGTGCGCAAACGGTTACTACTACTGGAACTGGTAATGCTGTTACAAGTGTTAGCAAATCAGGTAGTACAATAACTGTAACTAAAGGTACAACGTTTCTTACATCTCACCAAAGTTTGAGTAATTATTATACTAAGAGTGATGTTGATAGTAAACTAAGTAATAAAGTTGATAAGAGTGTTGTTTTTTTAGGTAGTTCTGGTAATGTAAACATGTTTGGTAAAATACCTCAAATAGGAATTGATGGTGTTATTGAAATAGGTAAATATATAGATTTTCATTGTAGTAATACTGCTAATGTTGATTACTCTGTTAGAATTCAAGCACAAGGAGATAATAGTAACACTGTATTCCTTCCTGCTAGAACTGGTGCTCTTGCGCTAACTTCTGAAATTCCTACTTCTCTTAAATCACCTTATTCATTATCTTGGAGTGGTTATAATTCAGGTTCTTATGATGGTTCTAGTAATAAAAGTTTTGTTATACCAAATAACACTAATCAATTAACTAATGGAGCTGGATATATAACAAGTAGTGCTAGTATTAGTGGTAATGCTGCTACCGCAACCAACGCTGATAAACTTGACGGTATTCACGCTAATGGTCTTCTTACTGCATTATCTAATTCTAATAATGGTATTAGTTTAACAGTTGGTGGAACTACTAAAACTGTTAGTAATATGCAAGTTTATTCTGCTACCAAACTCACTAATGCTAGAAACATATCTATAGCTGGTAAGGATTTTGTTGGAAATGTTAATTTTGATGGTACAGGAAATGTATCTTTAAATGGAGCAATTAATTTCTGTACTATTAATTTAGGCGATACCAACCCTAAACCATTTAAACGTATTGCTCATGTCGATGCTAATTACAGTTACAATGATAACGCTCTTCTACTTTATATTAGTCAAGGTTATATTAATGGATTGTTTGGTTTATGTAGGGTAGAATTTAGAACTAATGATATAAATAATAGTGATACAGCAGGAGGAGGTGTTGCTTTACACTGGTTAGTACGTAAAGGTTATTCAACAGATTCGATTCAAGCTGGATATTATATTCATCTAAAAAAAGCTTACGTTGATGTATTTATTAAAACTCCTGGCGCTCATCAAGGAACTGTAATTCGTGCTATACAAGATAGTCGTGGTTTAATAAATAATAATTTTAAATTAATTAACTCAACTCATGATGTTGAAGCTTATACAAGTTTGTCTGATGCGGCTACTAAATTATATAATGTCCCATATCAAGGTACAACTGTTGGGTCTGATAGTTGTATTGTAAACTATTCAAATATTAGTGCAAGATGTGATGGTAATTCGAGTAGTGCTGCTAAGCTTCAAACTGCTAGAACTATTTGGGGGCAAAGTTTTGATGGAACTGGTAATATTAGTGGAGCATTAAGTGGAGCTAGTACTATATCTGCAAGTTCTACAATTAGTACTACTAAAGATAATAATGGAATTACTATTAATGGTACTCCTATTAGTGGTATAGCAAATCAACTTATTATTAATAGTTCTAGTAATGGTACTATTCGATTTGGTCCTACTAATTGGGATTGGAATCAATGGGCAGGTCTTAAATATACTCATAGTAGTAAGACTATTTATCTTGGTATTGCTGATGGAACCATCTTTAATGCCAACTCTGCTCAAAGTGGCGGCACTATTAATCTTAGAGCTGGTATAAGTAGTTTACTTACTTCTAGTATTACAGCTAGTGGTAACATTCTTGCTACTGGAGGTATAACAGCATATCAAACTTCTGATATTAGGCTTAAACGTAATGTTACTAAACTTAATTGTTTAAATGTTATTAAGTCTATTGGTGGAACTTATGAATTTGATTATATTCGCACAGGTAAACATAGTATTGGTTTTATTGCTCAACGAGTCAATAATCCATTAATTAACGATATAGTTACTAGAGATTCTAATGATTATCTAAAGATTAATTATTGGCATCCTAAACTTATTAGTCTTGCTTTTGGTGCTATAACTGAAGTTGATGATGAAGTTACAAAACTTAAAGCTAGAGTTAGAGAATTAGAAAATGAAGTTGAACTTTTAAAAAGAAAATAGATATGAGCTATGATGGTAATATAATTAGTTCCCCAGTTAACATTGATGATGTTAAACAAGCTCTTGGAGAGAGTAGTAACGACCTTGCTACTCTTTGTAAGAGCAAGAATATTAATATACTTTCTAAATATAAACCTACAAACTATAGTATTGATTTTGTTCAAGACAATGTCAATTCTGATAAGAAAACATGGACTGCAAAAGATAAAAATAAAGCTTGGTGGTTAGGAGAAAGCAGACGTTATCGAACTGTATATGATTTTAATATAGTAAATAGTATTCAACAAGCTAAACAATTAGGTGCTTGGAAATATAATGGTCCAATGGGAACTTCTAATTCTCCTTATAGACTTAGTGATTTTATAGGATATAATTCCTATGATAATGAGGATTATTATTTTCCTATTAACGTTATGATAAGACCTGATAATTTATACACTAATACAACTATTAATGTACATTTTATTCCAAGCGATGAACCTGAATATATTAATAATGTTATATCTCTAGACGATATAACCAATATGTTGAGTTTAAAGTTTGCAGATAAAGACCATATTTATTTGGGTTTATTTATAGCTAATGAAACTACTAAACATCAAGGTTGTGTAAGTTGTAAAAAACCTATTAGTGCTTTAGACTTTAATATATCAGGCGAGGGTATTGCAATAGAATATAATTTAGCTAAAGGTTTGATAGCAAATAACAATGATGAGGATATGTATCAATATGGGGCTTTGCTTTGTGGTAAAGTTTCTGCTGGAGATATTATTACTGTCGTACCCATGATGTTTAATACTAAAGATATATATGAGAGTTATAATGCTGTTTTTAGTCCTGGAATAGTAGCTCCTAGATTAATTAGTTCTAGTAATTTTGCAAATCCAATTTATACAAATAAAGTGTATAATACTTCTGAAAAACCTACAGAAATAATTACTGCTAAATATAAAATTGATAATATTAAATTCACAAAAGAGTATAGAACTGTGTATTGGGGTAATGATACTAATAGTTACGTAGTACGTAGTCGACAAATGCTTAATGTTAGTTTTGATTTGATAGGTTATAATATTGGAGCTAATAATGCTAGAATAAAAATATATGCTATAGGGAATGACACTGATGGTACATATATAGAAAGCGATACTATTTCACTTCCTTCTACATGGCATGGTGAGACATTTAGTATTAATAAGTTTATATCTAAAGGATATACTTATTATAGTCAAGCTGCTAAACAAGAAACAGTAGGAGATGCATTTAATGGCATTCCTATAAACATTAAACTTATGCAAAACGAAAATACTGTTTTAGATTTTGTTACAAAATGGGATATATATGTTAATATATCGGCAGATTCTTTTTATGATAATGATAATAATTATATTTATAATTTTACATATGAAGGTGATGTTTTAAATGAAAATGGTCTTATTTATTCAGAACAATATTAAACAACAATAATATGAGTTATTCAAATGGTATTATATCTGCTCCTGTAAGCATTCAAGATATTAAGACTGCTTTAGGTAGTAGCAGCAATGATTTAGGAACGCTATGTAAACATAGTAGTATTAATAAATGGTCACCATATAAACCAGTTCATAGTAATAAATTATTTAATATGACTGATGTTGATTATGGCATTACTGACAAATCATATAAACTTAAAGTTCCAGTATATGCTAGACTTGAAGATTTAGCTTCTGATTTGATTAGTAAAACTGGTATTGATTATATTGATTTAGTAAACTATGATTATGATAAACCTAGGGGGGGGGCAAGAATCTCCTTATAGAATACAAGATTTTATAGGCTATGACGATAATAAATGGAAAGGGTGGTATGGTGCTAATTATACCTGTAAGCACATGACCAATAAGTACGGTTCTATAATGAGTTACAGTTTTGAAGAATACCATGGCACTAATTATATTAATCTATGGGATTTTTATATATTTTCTAAATGTTATTTTGGTGTTGGAGTTGCTAATAAAGATACTGGTTCTATAGTAGCTTTTAAAACTAATGCTAATCCGTTACAAAGCGGTTATTGCAATGCCGCTGATTATAATGCTCATTATTTTGGTAATGGAACGTTTGTTGTATTTCCATTTATATCTGATACTAAATTTAGTGATACTAGATATGATAGTGCTAATACTTCTCCTGCTAAATTTTATATTATTGACGAAACTATTATCGGTACTTATAAACTAGGTAATATTGTTGACGCTGACCCTATCAATAATTATCTGCAATTTAAACTCTTTAATAAAGACCAAGATTATAAAGACCCAGTTAGCGGTATCATAACTACTGGTAAATCAGGTAAATATTTATCTCTTTATAATAGCAGTTCACACACTACATATAGCAATATAATGATTGAATGTAGAAAAGCTGGTAAAACTGTTGCAAGACTTAATAAGAATATGCAAACTGTAACTATTGCCCCTAGGTCGGATATGGATTATAGAATAGAAGTTAGTGAATATCTTAAAGATGCTGAGAATGTATTTGTTGTAATTCATCTTGGAAATGTAGTATTAACTCTTTATCCTAAAGACTATCCTACCTGGGGAGCATAATATAATAATTAGTCTATTCAAATAACTTTTCGAGAACTTATTAATATTAATAATTTAAATAATAAAACTATGTTAGATTTAAAAGTAAAGAAAATTGTGAGTGTAACTTCTCATGTAGAAGCTACTATTGGTGACCACACGATTAGTGGTGATGTTCGTGTTCGTAATGGTAACATTGAAAACATTGATAGCGGAAGTGTTACTGGTGATGGTAACAATCAAGTTGCTAGTTTCAATTATTACGGAACTAATAATCTTAATATCAATTATCAGACTACTGATAGTGATGAAATGAATAGCATTTCAAGTGGTGTAGGTGAATTTATTAAGGCTGTCAATTCTGACCCTGACAAAGTTACAGTAGTAACCGAGTAGTATAACGCTGACACAATTATATTAAAATATATTATTATATATATAACGTAGTTATATAATAATATATTATTAATATATTTGTGCCAGTCAAAATTAAACTAGTAAAATAAATAATACAATGGCTAAAGTAAAAACAATTAATGCTGTTAGTGCATATAATGTACTCAAGCAAATTAAGACTAAAGAACTTCCTGCTGAAGTAGTACTTGCTATTTGGAAGAATGTTAAGAGTTTAAAAGCTACTGCAACTTCTTATGAAGATGCTATTAAAGATGCTAAAGAGTCTCTTAAATCAGAAGATGATGATAAGATGAATAAACTTCTTGAAGAACTTCAGAAGAAAGAGGCTAAACAATCTAGTGGTGATTATACTTTTACTCGTACTGATAATGAACAACGTGCTGAAGTAATTGAGTATTTTGATGCTGCTAATAAGAAGATTCAAAAGTTTACTAAAGAACTTGATGAGAAAGTTATTGCTGTTCAAATTACTCCTATTAAGGAAGATGATTTAATCAAAGCTTTTGTTACTACTGATTTTAATGTTGGTATACTTGAGCTTCTCGACTTCCTTATTGCTAAAGAGAATACTAGTGATGGTGCTAATGCTCCAGCTAGTAAGTAATAAGAATAGTGAATCTAGCCGCCCTGTAAAAGGTATTGTATGTGTACATTGTTATGCCTTTTACAGGGCGGCTTTCATTAATAATTAAATTAATAATGATATGGCTAGTATAAATATGCTTGTTAGTGAGATTGCTCATAGTATGGGTCAACCTAATAATCATAGTCTTCGTAATCGTATTCGTAATCTTATTATTCATACTCGTAATGAGATTATTCGTAGAAGTTATGAGAATCATCTTTATGTTGATAAAATACTTACTCAACGTTTTAGAGTTAGTCTTACTACAGTTAATGATGGTGATATAGAACTTCCTGAAGATTATGAAGGTCTTCCTCTTGATAAGATAAAGAGAACTTTACAAAAGGTTCCAAGACCTGTTAGACTTACTAATAATCTTCCTTTTGATAGAGTTAGTTCAGTTGGTTATAAAACTAATAGAGAGTTTCCTTACATTAAAGAAACTACTGCTAGATTTAAAGATAGTGTTCCTGGTTTATGTGGTGCTATTAGTTATGACTACATTAATGGATATATTTATCTTTTTCCTAGTGCTGCTAATAAAGTTGTTCCAGTTGACGCTATTGTTATCGAAAGTGCTTTTGAACATCCTAATCAAATAGCTGAAATTAATGGAGAACTTACTGATGAAGATAAGCTTTATGATAGTAATGAATGGTTGCTTAGTGAAGATATGATTGGTCAAATTAAAGAAATCATTACTAAGCGAGAATTAATTAATAATCATCATGAAACTGATGAAGTACCTAATACAATTAAATATTAAGCTATGACTGCAATTAGATTTAAAGCTAAAGGACTTAAAGAATATCAGCAAGATGCTAACGACGCTTTTAGTATAAGACTTGAAAGAGCTAGAATTAGTTATGATATTCTTATTGGTTCTATTAAAGATAAACGTTCTGCTATTGTTCCTAATGTTGATAAGTTTAAGTATCCTATTATTGATTATCCAGAGTTTCAACAAAATAAATATATTAATGGTAGACTTGAATCTGCTGCTAAAGGTTTGTATGCTGATACTCGTAACGATATGGAGCTTAAACATCTTTGTTTTCAACTAGTCGGTTATGCTGTCGATTTACGAAAGATAGTAGAGTTAGAGAAAGAGATTGAGCTATGTAAGAAGATACTTGCTTTAAGTCCTGCTCAATATAAAGCTATAATCAAGACTTATTATGAGAAAGTTCAACGTTTTCTTATTCTTGATGGTTATGGTTATCGTCTTGAAGGTAAGTTAGGTTGGTTATGTTTTAATCGTGTTCTTAATACTGGTAGTAAAATATGTGATTTCCAAGGTACTCGTAGAAGACGTGAACAACTTATTGCTGAAGGTAAACAAATATGGAATAAAGATGAAGCTGAGTTCTGTGAGAAGAATGGCATTCCTTATGATGCTGTTGACCCTAGAGTTTATAGACAACCTGATGCTTGGTATGAGTTTTGTTTATGTCAATCACACATACCTAATGGTAAGAGTTTAAAAGTTGAAGCTATTGATTATCGTGACACTAGTGTTAGAAAACTTACTAATGCGGAGATAGTTGAAAGGTGTCATGGTAATACTGATGAAATAATGAATATTTCAATGGGTCTTAAAGTTAAACTTACTCTTTGTCTTGATGCAGATAAAACATTATATACTAAATACATAAGAAATGAAGGTCAAACAAAAAGTTACTATGCAGCGTATAGTAGGCAAAGTTGATAATGACTTTAACCTAAGCGAGAGCGATTGGATTCCTCGTGCTGCTGCTTGGATTATTGATGCTCTTAGTCAAATGAAGTGTCTTCCAATGGCAAAGAAGAAACGTAAACTAGAAGTTCATAGTCGTATAGCTATATTTCCTTGTAAGCTTAATGCTACAGAAATTAAAGTTTATGACAATAACGGTTGCGAAATAAAGCAACTTGAAGATACATCTAGTTGTTGTAGTTCAGAACTTAATTCAAACAATAATAATGAATTAGATTCTGAAATTGCTATTATTGATGATACTAATACAACTGGAGTTAATTTTATGAGAGTTGGTAAAGTTATTAATAGAGATACTAATCGTAACTTTGTAATAACCGATAATGGACATATTGAACTTAACTTTGATACCGATAATATTACTGTAGAAAGTTATGAACCTATGACATATTATGATGAGTATTATGATTGTGAAGTTCCTTATGTTTATGATAACGGTCTTTTACTTGAGGCTATAGTTTATTATATTCTTTATAAATATCTTAGTCGTGGAAGTCATCATCAAGTTTATGATTTGAAAAGTAATAGTCCTGTTACTAATCCTTATCTTCAATGGCAAGCTTTAAAAACTAAAGCTATTGCTTCTGTTCGTAATGATATGTATAATGATGAAGGTTGGAGAAACTTCTTCTATAATTCAACCTTTGACCCAAGAAGATAACAATTATGAGTATAGTCAAAGAACTTAATTTAAATAAGAATCCTAATGCTCTAAAGAATGGTAGTTTTGTCTTTGCAAAGAACATTAAGATTAGTCCTGATGCTTCTCATGTAACAAATGAAGAAGGTATGAGTCTTGCTTTTGATGGAAACATCGAAGGCAAGATTGTTGGTATTATACCATGTACTAAAGAACTTGTTGTTCTTTCTTATCTTCTTGCTGATACTGGTGAAGCTAGTTCTCACATTTATCGTTGCACTGAAAATGTAGATATTGGTCTTCTTGATATGACCGAAGTTCAAAGTGCTTGGAATTATAATGGTGGTGACATTGTTGGAGCTTATACCTATAATGTAAATAACGAGCTTATTATTGCTATTGGTGAATATAATGTAACTAGAGAAATTGCAATTACCGATAAAGATAATGAAGAAACTCGTAATGTTACTCAGAAAGTAGATGTTCCTTTGAAGACTATTAATCTCACTCGTTGCTCTAGTACAGACAATCCTGAGATTTATAATGTATGTGCTGATACTCCAGTTGCTAATCTTAGTCTTCTAGATAAAGTTCCTGGTGTTAGTATGCCTAATGGTATTTATCAATTCTTTATTCGTTATGAAATTGATACTGATTATTATACTAATTGGTTTCCTATAGGCGCTTCATACTTTGCTGTAAACCTTGAGAATAAAACTATTATAAATCATGTTTATGACGTTAAAGACTCTACTAATTTAGCTCTTACTCGTTGTAATGGTATTTATAATAATGATAATAAGGATTGTAACTATAATTTTAAGTTTGCTATAAACTTTGATGATAACTATAGTTATAAAGCTTATCAAATAGGTTATATTCTAAAGCATGAAGATGCTGCTTTACCACGTATTTGGCGTAAGTTTAGTTTCGATGTTAGAGAGTTTATTTTTGATGCTAGTAATTTTGAAGAAGCAAATATTGATGATTTAGTTGCTAATAGTTTTAATCTGTTTAATGTTAGAACTCTTTGTAATTATGAGAATCGCCTTTATATTGCAAACTATGATGAAAGCGATTATAATGTTGACCTTCAAAGTTATGCCGATAAAGTTAAAGCTAGAATGATTTATTCTGCTTGTGCTAGTCAAACTACAACTACTAATACAACAGAAACTTATGAAGCGTATACATTTAGTTGGACAACAAATGCTATATTTGCTGCTATAATTGAGATTAAGAAACCTACTAGTAATACAATTGTTACAGTTGATGGTACTAAAGTTACATATCACGCTGTAATTAACATTAGAGACTATGGTGAGCTTAAACGTTACTTTACTTGGGTTTGCACTGACAAAGATGATGCTAGCCAGTTTGATAATGTTTCTATTGGTTGGAGAGCTGAAGGAAAATTATCTGGTCTTGCGGTAGCGTTTAATACTGATGGTACAACATTTGATATTATTAGTATTCCAGTTAATGGTAAATCTCATAGATTTTATGCGGCTTTAGGTACTGGTAATGGAGGCAGTAATAAAAATAGAGCTTACAAACTTAGTGGTGATAATGTCGGTAAAATAATATATGGAGATTGGATGCCTGCTGCATACTTTAGACCTAATCGTTTTCAAATGACTAAAGCTAGTAATACTAGAACTTATTCAGCTACAGTTAATATTGAAGATGCAGTTAGGACTTTAATGCCTAATAGTGTATATAACTTCTTTATTCATTATGTTCGTAGAGATGGTACTTACACTAACGGTTATCAACTCACAAACGATATTCTTCCAACAAGTATTATGAACTCAGTTACTATGACTGGTGCTAATACTGTTGACACTCAAATATCAAACGTTACTGCTCTTGCTGAACGTCTTAGTGGAGCTACTTCAGGCAATGATAGAGATTTTACTAATATACTTAGTATTGATACTCTTAAAGATAAATTTGTTTATGAAGTTGTAAGTAGTGCTATTTCTCCTAGTTCAAGTAATGATGCTAAATCAACTCAATTTGGTTATTATAAGAACTATAATAACGATAAGTTATTTAAGACTGGTGCTGCTCATGCTTTTAATAAATCTGATAGTGCTTTGTATGCTATTAAAATTGGTTTTACTAACATTCAAATACCTGATGGTTATGTTGGTTTCTTCTTCAGTTATGAGAAACCTGAAGTAACTAATAATTATCAAGCTTATTGTGCTAAGACTAATAATAATGTAGGTTTATTTAAAGCTAGCGAAGTTGAGACTGGTAATGTTAATTATAACGGTTCTATATATGTTCCTGAATACAAAATTACAAGTAGTGGTTATGAGCTTCCATCAACTAATCCAGCTTATATTAATGATGCTGGTATTGTTACTTCTAATAGCATCAACTCAGATAAGGCAACGAATGCTATTAATACTGCTGGTTCTGATGGTGGCATAGTTCTTAGTCTTAAAGATAGCAAAGGTAAAGTAATTCCTACTATTGGTGAAGTCGGCAATGTTATAGTTTTCAATCGTAACATATATTGTAAGAAAGATAAACAACTTGTTTCTTTTGGTCCTATTTGTTACAAACATGATGATGTTGAAACTTACAGTTATGCTGATAGTGACGATGCTAGTAATTTCCCTAACAATTACGTTCATGGTTATGATTTTAATTATCCTGCCTTCTATGTTAACGATAAAGCTTTAATTTATGATAGAAAAGTTTATATATCAGATACTGGTAAAGTATATGAAATCAATGATGAAAATTCTATTGCTAAGGAATGGACTTCACAAACTGCTGAATATGCTAGATTGCTTAATTATTCTAAGTTTAGTAGGATTAATACTAATGCTGTTTCTATTAAGAAAGAACCTAGTTATTTAGTTGGTGTTCTTGGTGATAATGAAAGCGGAGAAGGTAGTCATCAACGTAGTGTGAATTTTATTGTTCAACCACTCAATGCTACAGACCTTATTGAACTCAAGGATACTTATATAGAAAGTACCTATAAAGTTTATACTAATTATAAGGATAATTTAAACTATGATAGTTATAAGCGTACAACTATTCGTCGTAGCGATGTTATAGGTGATGAAAGTCTTGCTAATGCTTGGCGACATTTTCAGTCGAACAACTATAAAGTACTGTCTAAGGCGAAGGGCAACATATCCAATATCGTTGGCGTAGGCAACGCTTTTTTTGTCCACACGGAGCATTCTTTGTTTTACCTTAATAGAGATAACCTCCTCAAGACATCGGACGTTACAGCGCAATTAAAAATGCCCGATTTGTTTGAGGTAGAACCGATAGAGTTGTTTACTAGTAATCATGGTTATGGTGGACTTCAAAATCCTGAAGCTTGGACGGTTAACGCAAACGGTTATTGGTTTGTTGATGCAGATAATGCTAGAATATATAATTTTGATAACAATAAACTCAATGATTTAAGTAATGATATATTAGGTTGGCTTAACAACGTTATTATTGATGATGCTCATATGACTACTGACTTTGTTAATAACAGAGTTATAGTTTGCATTAAATACCATAATAAAGATGTTGCTAAAGATTATATTACTCTTAGTTTTGATATGACTACTAAACATTATGTTAGTCTTCATGATTACAAGTTTAGTAAATCTGCTAATACTAAGAATAAACCATATTTTTATTATGCTACAGAAGATGGTAAATCTAGTTATCTATATTGTTTTCACAAAGACGCTAGACTTGGAGATTATCTTACTCTTTGGCATACTACTTATGGTTTTCCTACTTATGCTACAAATGTTACTATTAAGCAGGAAGATAATAGTGAAGTAACTAAGACTATAATGCCTGCTATATTTGATGTTTTATTCAATGAATATTATAGTGTTCCTAAATGTCTTAATTCTATCAGTTATATCCTTAATAAAGTATATGCTTATGCCAGTGATAAAATTACTAGAATGGCTGAGCCAGTTATGGGGAATGGAACGTATGGTGATATTACACATTATAGTGGTGACATTCTTCGTATATATACTGATTCTAATGATACTGGAGATTTAGATATTGCAATCAATAATATAATTAATAATGACAAAGTTAATAAAGAAGGTGTTGCAGATTATAAACATCCTTACTTTGATAAAGGAATTTGGAATTTTAATTATATTCGTAATTATATTAGTAAAGAACTTCAAGGAGAAGAAATAGCTCAACGTTATGGAAAGCATTATAAAGACCTTAATGCTAAAGAGAAAGTTAAAGTTGATATGATGTTGAGTGATGCAAGTGACCAACGTAATCTTGTTTATGGTCGTTATTTCGTTACTCGTTTCTTATTTAATAATGTTGATAATATTCCTTTTAGATTTGAAGATATAAATATTAATTATTCAAAGTATTAAATTATGACTGTAAAAACTAAAAGAAGAAGTCTTCGTTGTGGTGGTAGACCTAAAGCTGACTTCGGTAGTTTCTTTACTTCTTATATAGCACCAGTAGCTTCGGCTGCTGGTTCTATTGTAGATAGTGCTGTCAGTAAGCATCAGGTTAATAATACTAACAATAATCAACCTAAAGTTGATGTTGAGGGTATTAAAAATCTTGATGCCCCCAATCCACTTCCTAGTACTCCTAGTGGGTTTAATAGAATAACTATTCCTAATGACCCTACTAAGATGAAACTTGGTGGTCGTAAGAAATGTTGGATTGGTGCTGCTATTGGAGCTGCAACTTCTATTGCTAGTTCTATTTTTGGTAATTCTGCAAAGAAGAAACAAATGCGTCTTCAAAAGAGCATGCAAGATTGGCAAGACACTACTCAAGAAGCTAACGCTATGACACAAGCACTTAATAATAGTTCTGATTATCAAGAAGATTATCTTAGACAATTTAGAACTGCTGCTAGACTTGGTAAAACTCTTGGTGCTAAAGGTATTTATATTACTGATGGTGGTGATGCTACTAAGGTAGACAACAATACATACCTTTTACAGGGCGGCTCTCATGAAGATATTAACGAGACTGGTCAAACCGGTATAGGTATTAATGTTGGTGGTAATGAAGTTGAAGCTGAAGGTGGTGAAGTTGCTCAGAAAAAGAATGGTGCTCTAAGAATCTTTAGTGCTCAACCTATTCTTGGTAATGGAATGTCTCCTGCTCAAGCTATTCTTCGTGGTTACAATAAAGATAAAGTGTTTGCTGAACAGCAAGATTTTAAGAAAAGAAATGGACTTAAAGATGATGGAAGTAAAGCTAGACAAGGAACTGCTATTCCTTATTCTCGTATTCACATTAATAATGATGGTACATTTACTGATACTTTAGATGGTAAAAATTATACTACTTCTGCAACAAACGGTGAAGATGTAGTTATTACTGGTAAAGCTAATCATTGGAAAGAAGCAGGTAAAAAAGATACTAGTTCTTATTATGACCCAATGGGTGCTGTAAATTTTACTACAGCGGCTGCTGCTCCTATTCTTAATTTTACACCTAGTAACATATATGGTTCTATTCGTGATAGTAAAAACACTAATGATTTTCTTCGTCATTATATGATGAATGATACTGGTGGTTTTCTTAATACTGAATATGCTAAAGAACATCCTTATTTGAGTTTAGGAGTTAACGCTATTGGTGATATAGGATTAGGTATTGTAGGAAATAAAATTGCTAACATTCTTCGTAATCCTATGAATTACGGAAAATATGGATATAAGCTTAATAAGCTTTATAAAAAAGCAGGTCTTTTAGATAGAGGAGATTATAGAACTATTCAACAAAATTATGACAAAAATTTAGATGTCGCATTGGGTAATAGACCTTTTGAAAATAATTGGTATGAATATCCTATTGAAGTTCGTAATAAAGCTGTTAATAAAAATCCTGATTTATTTTATACTTACATTACGCCTGATAGAAGGGAACGAGATTTTTTTAAATATAGTTTTAATAAGAAAGCTCCTAAATATCACGGTCAAGTGATTCAACCTACACATAATGGAAAACCTGTTGGAAATCCAACTACTTATTATGGTTATAGTTGGGGTTCTACTGGTTTTGCAAATAAAGTTGAGCAAGATGCTTATTATGATTTAATGAATCATAATCCTGAATATTATAAGTTTCTTGAAGAAGTCAATTATCCTAAAGTTAAATATCCTTGGAATGAACAGCGTACTGTGGACGAATTTTTAAAGCGTCAACAAACAAGTCTTCGTGGAGTATATGCTAACGATAAAGAAACTGCTAAAAATTATCTTACTACAATTAAATCGTATCGTGGAGGAGGAGATAGATTGAATACTAATGGTGGTTTATATACTTCTAATAGTAGAGGAATAGCTAACGCTTTTAAAAATCCAAATGACGGAATAAGCAACGGTTATATAGGTAAATTGTTCTATGATTTCGATATTGATAAAAGTAAACCTATTGCTGACCAATTAAGAGCTGTAAGAATGAAAGTTGTTAGAGGAGGACATAATAATGTTTTTGCTGGTACTAAACATTATAAAGAATCTATCGAAGATGCTAGAAAGAAAGGAGCTATAGCAATAGAAGATAATTATGGTAGAAGCAACGGTGATATACTTAATGTAACAGAACGTGCTTATTTGCCTAGTTCTGCAAAAGAAGATAAGATTACATTACAAAATCTAGAAGAATATCTAAACCAAACCAATAAATCAGGTCGTTGGAATACTGATGGTGTTGATTTTCAAAAAGGTGATGAAAATTATTTCATACCTAGAGAATATAATCGTTTTGATGATTTTATTAGAGAAGCTAGAATATTTATGAAACCTCGTAAAGCATACGATTTTAATAAAGAAACTAAGTTTATGAAAGATGTAAATTATAGAACAATTAATAGAACTCTTCGTAGAAATTATCTTTTAGATAAAAGTAGACGATTGCAAGGAAAAGATAAAATTAGAAATTTTGACATCCATAATAAAATAGATATATTTGATTATATGGATGCCCCTTTTAGATATGGAGGTGTTGCTAAATATAAACTTGGTGGAAGTTTAATTTCTAGCCGCCCTGTAAAAGGTATGAGACATAAAGCTTTATATGGTAAAGAAGAATATGACCAAATAGGTGGAGAACTTAATCCAGTAGTTGCTACTGCAAAATGGAGAACTCCCTCTTTTGTTACTATTAATACAAACGCTACTACGATTCCTAATTTTAATAAAGTAAGTGTGCCTAACCTCCCTTATACTCCTCCTACAGAAGATGTTGAAGTTCCTTATCGTGGTTTACCTCGTAGTAAATCCCATACTATTTTTACTGGTGGAGATTATGTAGGTCTAGGAATTGATAGTCTTGCTGCTTTGAGTACTGGTCTTATTAATTATAATGCTGCTGGTAAATATTATCTTCCTGATAGAGCACCTATTATTAGTGCTAGTAAACTTCCTACTAATTATAATATTGCTCCTCAAGTAGAAGAAATAAAACGTCAAAGAGACAGACTTAGTAGTCAAGTTTATAATAATACTTCTAGTTCTGTAGCCGCTCTTAATAGAGCAAATGATGTTAATCTTACAGCTCTTGAGCAACTTAGTAAACTTTATGCTACTAAGGAAAATGAAGAAAATAAGATGCTTACTGAGGACGCTAAGAATCAACAAGCTGTTGCTATTCAGAATGCTCAGAATGAACTTGCTCGTCAAAGCGAAATTGCTAAGATTAAAAACGATGCTGTTCAATCTAAAGCTCAAGCTCTTAATGTCGGTCTTAGCGGTTTGTCTCAAGCTTGGACTAATTTCTGGACTGCTGGTAGAACTGCTTATGAAGATGACCAAAGTAGACGTGCTATGATTGCTTCTAGTAAAGAAGCTAGTCCTACAAGACTTCTCGAAATGGGCTATAATCTTTCTCCTCAAATGATTGCAGGTTTGTATAATGCTTCTACTGATGAACGTACTAAGAATTTCTATTTAAGTATGCTTACCGATAAGGAACGTAGAAAGTATGGTATTAATTAAAATATAGTAATTACTTCTGATAGTGTTAATACTATCAGAAGTTTTGCTATTTTTGTAACTAGTAAATAAATTAATAATATTATGGCTTATAAGGATAATCAAAGTACTATTACGATTGGTGGTTATGTACCTCAACGTATTCCTGTTCGTGCAAATCTTGATGCTCTTGCTCAAGCATTAAATAAGATTGATGAACGTTCTGATAAAGCAATTCAACAAAAGTCCGCTATTACAAACGCTATTGGTCAGCTTAAACTTAACGCTGCTGAAGATAAGTGGAAATATGATTATGCTAAACGTATTGAACAACAAATTAACGATGCAGCTCAATATGGAGATTATAGTAGAGCTTTAGATGTTGCTACTGAATTAGCTGGTAGTGCTACTTCTTCTCCTGAAGTTATTGGTCGTATTCGTGCTAATGAAGCTTATGAAAAGAAGAAAGGCGAAGTTGAATCCCTTGCTAATAGTGGAGTTATTGGAGGTCTTACTAAAGAACGTTGGCTTGCTCAAAATAAATATGCTTATGAAGATATTAAAGATGATAATGGCAACATAGTTGGTGGTTCTGAATGGAAAGCTAATTGGGAACCAGTTAAGAAAGTTGACCTTAGTCGTCTTGTTACTCTTGCTGGTCAACTTGCTGCTCCAGTTAAGAAAGCTACAAGTAGTAGTTCCCAGTCTAGTGTTTCTGATGAACAAGGTGTTGGAGGAAATGCTTCTTCTGGTTCTGATAGTCTTCGTTCTGTAAAACTTGGTTATAGCACTCAAAGTGGTTCTAGTTATCAAAGAGAAACTTTAACTAAGAAGAAGATTGATGAGGTATATAATAACCTCTTTGCTCTTGACCCTGATAATATGAACGCTCTTATTCAACAATACGATGACCTTGTATGGAAAGTTGGACAACTTAATGACAAACTTGAAACTACTACAGATGAAGGTGAGCGTAAGAATATTGAGAACAATATTGCCGCTTTAAAGAGTGATGTTTATGACGATAATGGGCAACCTCTTAAAGTTAAAGAATATATGCTTAGTAAGATAGGTATTATTACTAAGAATATGGCTTATGATAACATAACTACTAGTACTCAAACTGGTAATAGTATTACTAGAGGTTTAAGCTTTAGTACAAAACATGCTCTTTCTACTAATACTGATATTAGTAATATTACTTCTCCTATTCCTACTTTGGGTGGTACTTATATTAGTAACCCTGGAGAATATAGTTATGATGTCAAAACAGACGGTTCTGTATTTCAACAAACTAGTAGACAATTATCTGAATGTGGTATTTTAAATTAAAGAGTTATGCTTAGTAAAAAGATATATGACAAGTTTATAAGTGATGGAGATTATGCTGGTGCTGCTAATTATTTATCTCGTGCTCACTTTGCTGACCCAGTTAAACAACAAATGGTTAATGCAACCATTAAGAAGCTTAGAACTGATGGTCGTAGAATACAAGGTATGATGTCTCATTTTGACGAAAATCAACGTAAAGCTTATGCTTTTCTTAACGCAGTTAATAATGATAATCTTCTACCAGGACTTAATAACGGAAAAGATTCTGACGGTAATGTAATTCCTGCAAGTAATTCTTTTAGTAAAGCTTATTCTGATGCTAAAAGAAATCTTGGTAGTATAAAAGGAACTGATGCTGAAGGTCTTTCTATTAAATTTGGTGACAAAACTGAAAAGAGAACTTTTCTTGGCATTGATTGGTTAGCTAAAGATGTTGAATATGATAATGATGCATTTACTGATATGCTCAAGCGTGCTCATCTTACTCAAGCTGCTTTAAAAAAGGCTGGTGCTAAAATTAGAATTAAAGATGGTCAATATATTCTTGATATTAGTAAACGTAGTTCTTTATTTAATAAAGTATATGATACTATTCGCAATATTAAGAACGATAAAGGTCTCTATAGGTTTCAGATAGCTGGTATTGATGCTAAAGGTAAGCTTATTAAAAACAATCAAAGTAATCTTCCTAGTTCTGTTATGGAACGTGGTAATATTAAACATCAAGGGCTAGATATAGCTACTAGACTTACTGGTAGTTCAAGTAATACTGAACAAAGTGACGGATATTATTACAATCCTAGTGTTAGTATGATAGATAATTTTGAAGCTCCTGCTTTAAGTATAGAATTAGCTAAACAAACTATCCGCCCGATAAAAGGTGTAGATAATAATGGTGTATCTACTGTTAGTTCTATGATTCTTCCTTTTAATAGTGCTCGTCGTAAACAAATTAGTGATGCTCTTAATAGTGGTAGACTTAATACTGAATTAGCTAATTCTCTTGTAAAAGAAAATAGTAATGCTATTCTTAATGGTCTTATGAATGCTGACTTTACTCAGTATGAAATGTATGTTACTGATGAAGAAGATTCAGATAAACATACAACTGTTCGTCATGCTATAGATAATAGCAATGAAAAAGCTAATATTCAAGATTTAGTTCGTGCTGCTATTGCTAGTGGAAAGTTTGACCCTGATACTCAAGTTTCTCTCGGTATGCAAGGTAATCAAACAGGTTATGTAATTACTATTCCAACTAAGATTGATAAAGATTCTGAAACTGGCAATCAAATTGATGATATTAAACAAAATAGTCGTCAGATATTTATTCCTGATTTTATGAATGGTGAAGCTGAGAGAGTATTTGCTCAAAATTCTCAGACTAGAGCTATGAAAGAACTTGCTAGTATGGAAATGTATCAATATGGTGTTGATATTCCTCAAGATGGTAAACTTAATGTTTATAATGACCCTGCTACTGGTAAAGCTGTTTATCAAATGGAATATGCTAATGGTAGAGTTCAACCTCTAGATAAGAATGATGCTCTTCGTAAAGTCAATAAAATGCTTATAGTTGAAGATGGTATTGATTTGGCAAACAAACAATTTTATGATGAAGATGGTAATCTTCGTAAAGGTATTGTTGGTAAAAATGGGGCTATTAATACTCAATTCCAAACTGATTTAACTAAACAAGTTGATGCTTATGTTACTAGTGCTATGAGTGAACTTTATCCTGATGCTTGGAAAAGTTTTGCTCCTATTGCTAATAATGTAGTTAATGAAGATTTCTCTTCTGATGATTATAAAACTAAACTAGCTAAAGCTATGAGTAGTTTTATTGATACTGATAATATTAATCTTATTAATAATCAACGAGCTATTTATTCTAATTATATTCTTAGTAATATAGGAATGTATGATGATGATGCTTATAATATAGACATTGATTAATTATGAATACAGAAGGTGTTTTTAATAATAGTGGAATTATAGTTAGTAATCCTAATTATAATCCTAAAACAAAGAAGGGTCGTGCTCAACAACCCTTCTTTCATACTTTAGATGTAAATCAAGATAATACTTCAGGTGCAGCTAATGAATTTGCTAAGAACGTAGGTAGTACTTGGGTTATGGGCGATACTCATAGTTATCAACACTATGGTGTTACTCCTAATCCAATTACTAATCTTGACAAAGAGCGTGCTGAAAATCAGTCTAATTGGACTAAAGCTGGTAATGCTTTAAGTCAAGCTCTTGTTAGTCAAGCTATTCTTGGTACACTTAAAGCTGTTCCTGATTTGTTTGATGCTGTCGCTAATGGTTTCTTTACTAGTGATGGTGATTACCAAAATCCTATTAGTAATACAATTAAAGAATGGCAAGATTATTTCGACCAAGAAGTAGCTCCAATTTATAGTGACCCTACACGTAATGATATTTATAGTGGAGGTCTTACAAATTTCGGTTGGTGGGCTAGTAATTTCCCTAGTGTAATGTCTAGTTTAACTTTACTTCTTCCTGCTAGTGGAATTATGAAAGGAGTTGGTACTATAGGTAAAGCTCTTAAACTCGGTGCTCGTAGTCGTAGCGGTCTTAAAAGTTTATTTGGTATTAATAAAACTCTTGATAATATTGAGCGTGGGGTAGAAGGCGCTCATCTTACTGGTTTTCAATCTGCTGCTGCTAGAATTATTAATAGCACTAGAGAAGGAGGTAAGCTTAATACTTTTGCTAATGTTGGAGGTAATGCTGTACTTCAACGTATGATGGAAAATTATCAAGAAGCGCAAGGAGTTTATCAAGATGTTTATAAAACTGCTACTGATAAGCTTAATAGTATGAATAATCAAGATTATCAAGCATTTGTAAATAAGAATCAAGAACTACTTCAAGATATTGATACTTCTGATAAAGATGCTGTTGCTAGAAAGATTTCTAAAGCTTCTGCTGATGAAGACTTTAAATATAACTTTGGTAATCTTACGTTTGATATTATTCAAATGTATGGACTTAGAGGTTTTTGGAAAGGTCTTAAAAATAGAAGCGGTAGTGCTAGTCTTAATGAAACTCTTCGTAACAATAGACTTGCTATAGGCAAAACTGAAGAAGAAATTAAAGCTGCTGCTGATAAAGTTTCTACTTGGACTAAAGCTCGTAATAAAGTTTGGGATAGACTTAAAAACGAAAAGCTTATTGTAGCTGGAGAACTTAGTGAAGGTCTTGAAGAAGGTGTAAACTATATTGCTCAAATGGAAGGTACTAATCTTGGTCATGTTCTTCTTGATGAAGCAGATGCAGATAAATCTCCTTGGGATGATAGAATGAAAAAGTATCTTCGTAGCGGAGGACTTGCTGATTCTGCTTTTTGGGGAGTAATGGGTGGTGTAGTATTTCATCATTTAGGTTCTGCTTTTGGTAGAGTTCAAGCTACTATAGATGAAAAATCTAAAACTAAAACTGACGAACAAACTGGAGAAAGTACTCCTAGTTCTTTTGGTCTTAGTGAAACTGGTGAAGTTAAAGCTCGTAGAGATAATATGCAGTCTTGGTTGAATAACTTTAATATATTCTTTGATAGAGCTGCTAAGATAAAAGAAGGAGTTAATCCTTTTGCTGCTCCTAGCGAAAACGCCGATATTAAAGGAAATACTGTCGCTCAACAAGTTGCTGCATCTAGAGCACAAAATGAACTTATTACTGATTTAACTCTTAATGCAGCTCATCATGGTAACGCTGGTTATCTTCGTGAGTTTATGAAATCTAATGAAGTACGTGATGCTTTAGTAAATAAAGGTATTACTACTAAAGAAGATGCTACTCAAACTCAACAAGAGATACTTAATAAAATGGATGAAGTTACTCAACAATACGATAATGAACTTACTAGAGTTATAAATATTGCTGATAACTATGCTGCTCATCGTAAGGATGACCAAGTTATTCCAATTGAGTATCTTCAAATGATTGCTACAAACAATGTAAAGTATGGTCAAGATATTGCTCGTCAAGAAGACAAACTTGGTTTAACTCAAGCTAATATTAATGCTGCTCTTCAAGTTAAAGAAATTGCTGATAAACTAGGTGATACTTCTATTGATGATTTACAAAGAGTTGCAGCTCAAACAATTCTTGCTAATAATCTTGCTGAACTTTATGCTCAACGTAGAGAAATTGAAGAAAAAGCTAAGACTGATATTAGTAGTGCTGTAGCTCTTGATAATATTAATAAAAATATAGCTGCTGTTCAAGCTCAACTTACTCCTGACTACCTTCGTGAAGCTATTCGTACTGGAATTACTGCTTTCCATGACGAAAATGGTGTTCTTAAATTTAAACCTAATGAAGGTGCTAGTAAAGAACTTAAAGATATTATGTCTTTAGACCTTAATGATGTTGAAGGTAATGAAGATGCTAGTAAACGTGCTGATTATTTCAAGAGACTTGATGATTATGCGGTTAAACATAATATAGTTGGTGAGTTTAGTAAATATTCTGATGAACTAACTATTGCTGAACAAAATAAAGCATTTGAAGAAAATCGTAGAAAAGCTAATCAAATTCTTACTGATGCAGACGGATTTGGTATTCCTGGAGTTGTTGGTAAAAATCTTACTGATTTACTTGTAGATAAAGCTATTGCTGAAGTTAATAGAGATTACCTTAAAAGTAAACAAGTTAAGAATAGAGAAGATATAGCTAGTGAACTTAGTTTCTTAAATCAAACGCTTGATGATGCTAGAGTTAAGGTTATAAATCAAACTTATGATACTATTAAGGATATAGCTAAACGTAATAAAGATAATCGTAATGTTATCACTAACGCAATCGGTGCTTATTATAATCAAGACTTTGAAAATTATGATAACTTTGTATCAATTCTTAACGATAAAGATAAAGCAGATTTAAAAGAAGCTCTAGATTGTCTTCATCTTAGTGGTAAACTCAATTATCGTTTTGGTGAACAAATTCAAGAAATGCTTGCTAAAGATAATTTATTTGAAGAGACTAAACCTGCTGCTGCTCAAGCTCAAGAAGAAGAAGCTGAACAACTTAATACTGAAACTCCTGCTTCTCCTGAACCATCGCCAACGGTAGAACCGCTAAATCCTTCGCTCTCAACCCCTCAAACTGGTCAGACGAATAATTTATCAGGGTCGTTAGTTGAAAGCGTCACAGCGCAAGGAAATACGCAATTATCGAATGTTGGTGCACAGCAGTCTGCGATAAAACCGAGTAAAATCGGAAAATTAGATTTTACAAATTATAAGTTTACAACGACTACTGGTAAAGAGACTACTGATGATGATTATCGACTTGTTCCAACCGATGTCGATAATGAATATGAAGTTCATCCTCTAAGTCCTAAACTTAATGCTAATGATGATTTATTCGCAAATGCTGATATTGCTACTGAACAAAACGTTAATCCTGTAAGTTTTCCAATAGTTAGACTTGATAACGACGGTAAGTTTGAAGTTGTTAGTCAAGGTAAACTTGGAGTTGAAGGAAATCAAGAAGAAGGAACTAATGGAAACACAACTATACCTTCTACCGGGGGGATAGAAGAAGGTACAACTACTACAGTTGCTCCTACTGTTCCAGTTGCTCCTACTGTTCCAGTTGCTCCCAATTTAGAAGAAGATACTACTCCTAAAGAAGAAGCTAAAGTTCCTGATTTCTATAGTAATTCTGATGATAAGAAAATACTTCAAGGAGTTATTGCTAAAATTAAAACTACTCCTGATTTAGATTTGGACGCTGAAGCTAAAGTTATACTTAATGATTATATTGCTAAAGGTTATAGTGAAACTGAAAGTAAACAAGTAATAGATAGTGCTTTTAAACTTGTTCGTAGAAAGATGAGTAAAATATTGAATAAAGAAAGTACTGTTGCTTCTGTTTATTTCAGTAGTTTTGACCAAGAAGAACGTAATGCTAAAACAAAAGATGGTAAGGCTGTAGTATTTGATGATTCTTACAAACAAGCTGTTAGTGATTTACTTGATGTTTATGCTAAAGATGTTGAACTTCCTCAAATTAATGGTAAGTATTATGGTAATCTTATGAACCTTATGGACTATATTAAGTCTGCTTATGATGATTATTCTATGGTTGACTTTATGTTTAATAGTTTGTCTGCTTATCTTAATACCCCTGAAGGTCAAGCTAAGTTTAATATTACTGATGCAAACGATGTTAGTAATCCTGTTGTTTTCTTGAATAACTTCCATAAATCTCAAGCTGAAAGAGATGCTGCTCTTCCTAATGGAACTACTCATAGAGTTAATATGAATCTTTCTGATTTTGATACTGATGAAAACTTAAAGGAGAATTATGCTGAACAAGTTAAACTTAAAAACGGAGATAAACTTACTATCGAAAGAGTTACTACAGCTAAAGGTACTAATCGTTTAGGTATTAAATCTAACGGTAAACTTATTGGTAGTATATCACTTCCTTCTGAAGGTGAACGAGGCGAATATGTCCAAAAGAATGACGGTCTTATTTATCATGTAGATAAAACTGATGGTTCTAAGGATGGAGCACTTAAACAAGTTCTTAAAGATATAGCTAGAAGTAAAACTCCTGAGCATGCTAAACTTAATGAAATTATTCATAAAGCTGCTTTTGATAAGTTTAATGCTGAACAACTAGTTAGCGAATTTAAGAGTAATCCTATTGTTCAAGACATGGTTGCTAATAATATGATTAACTCTGATAAAACTGGTCCTGAATATGAAGTTGCTCTTAACGGACTTGCCAAACTTTGGAGATATAATTATAAAGTTCTTACTGAAGGTAATATTAATAAATTTACTGGTGCAGTAGTTGCTAATTCTATTGATAGATGGTTTGATAATCTTCGCGAAAGTTATAATGAAACTGCTAAACTTGATAATAATCCAAATATTGATATTATAGCTAGTGATGTATTTGAAGGTGAACTTATTCGCAGTAATGATGGTACTTTCAAAAGTGATGCTGAAACGTCTCAACCTATTCAATTAGCTATTGCTAAAGATACTAAGTTTGAAATTGCTGCTAAGTCTATTAATGGAGAATTTATTAATGGTATTGGAAGCAATAAATTTCTTGTTAGTGCTGGTCGAACTTATGTTACTGTTCCTCGTAGCAATGGTACTGTAGATATTGTCAATGCTTATCCTGTAAGTTGGGCAGGTGCTACATACTATACAAAAGATGGCAAACAACAACACGTTGAGACAGGTAAAGACTTTAAGCAACTTCAAAGTGCTATAGTTACTCAAATTAAAGATAGACTTGCTTCTATTAACGATGGGAATTTTACTGAGAATAGAGATAACTTTATTGATTTTATTGATAATCTTCTTAATATTAATAAGAATCCTATTTTCCTCAGTAAAGGACTATCTGTATTTAGAACTGCAAATATTCTTGGAGTTAACTTTGGTAATAAGAATAATCAACTTCTTTTCTATAGAGATAAAAATGGTGATGGTGTAGGTCAAATTATTAGTAAAGTTGATGGTAAACCTACTTATATTTCTTATAATGGCGATTTGTCTGCTGTAGCTGATAGACTTATTAAAGGAATAGAAGGTCTTAATTTCAATATTAACTTTGCTGTTCTAAAGTCTGATAATAATCATAACATTCCTCTTCAAGGTATTACTAGTAGAACTACTGACGGTAAGTTTAAAATTACCATTCCTGAATATAAAGGAAAGAATGGTATAAATCTTACTTATGATAGCTTTAAAGATTTTGTTCAACAAAACAATCTTCTTAGAGTTAATATGGCTCAAGAAAATGGTAGCAATATTAGAAGAGTTGCAGCTAATAAACAAGGTGCTAATGCTAGATTTAGTTTTGAAGTAGTTAGTAAGTCTGAAAGCCGCCCTGTAAAAGGTATGGATAATAAAACTACTTATACGTCTAAAGCTGATGAAGTTAAAGCTATTATTCAGTCTAATTCTGAGAATAAAGGTTTTGAAGTTGCTAGTGCTCTTTTACTCGATAGTGCTTCTAAAGATAAACTAAATAGTATTAAACCTGATAATCCTTTACGTAAACTTTTAGCTAAAGATATTATCTTTGATAGTGAGTTTATGGAAAAACATCATAAACAAGCTAATGCTGTTTGGAGTAACACTAAAGGCAATAAAGTTGTTGTTGGTCAAAAGTTCTTAGATATGATTAATAGTAAAAAACCTGGTGAGAAAGGTAGAGCTATTAGAACTATAATGCATGAAAATCTTCACGCTTACATTGAAGATATGGCTAACGACAAAACTCATCCTAATGCTGTAGCTAATCTTCGTTCTCGTATGAAAGATATATACGATGACTTTGCTGATGCTATAGCTCAAGATATTGCTGATTTGCAAGCTGGTAATATTGAGAATATTAAACAGAGAAGACATATTCAAGATAAAGCTGCTCTTGAACAAATTACTGCTTGGCTTAATAATGTAAATAAATTTACTGCTGAAAGTTATGCTACTCGTGAGAATCCTCAAGATGCTCTAGAAGAGTTTATTGTCGAGTCTCTTACAAATGTTGATTTGATGAATTATCTTAATCAAGTTGATGCTGATGGTGGAGTAGTTAAAGGTAATACTATTTGGCAAAAGATACTCAAGTTTATTGGTGACTTGTTTGGTGTTAATATTCGTCCTAATAGTCTTCGTGCTAAACAAATGGAAGCTCTTGGTGAAGTATTTAAGAATAATCAAGAAACTGAAGTTAAAGCTGCTGAGACAGAAACAAAAGAAGATGAGGATAGTCAAGATACAACTACACCTTCTACCGGGCGGATAGAAGATACTACAACTGTTGAACCGACTGAGGATTTACTTGATGGTGCTGCTGGAAAAGCTGATGAACGTTTTGATGTTAGCGACGAAGATGCTAATGATGAAGATGAATATGATGAAGATGAAAGTACTAGTGAAGAAATAGCTTTCAATTCATTCAATTCAGCAATCGAATCCCTTCCAATATCGGAACGTGCCAAATTTGCCTCTCTCGTTAGCTCTGCTGCAATTTCGATGTCTTGTCGATAGATTATTCACAGAATATATTTCAAGGTTCTAGAGGAGAATTTAAAATCCTCTAGAACTTAATTTTTTAATAACTAATTTAATTCATAAAGTTATGGGTTGTAATTTTAAAACAACAAGTGCTGGCACAAGCATTAAACGTAAGGTTGGAGCAAATAATGCTCGTTTTGTAGCGTTAGTTAGTCTTATTAGTAATCCTGAAACTGGAGGTTTTACTGATGAGTTTGTTAAGTATTATCAGAAAGTAAATAAGACTGATAATGTTCCTAGTGTTGATAATTCTGAAAGAGGAGTTATCGCTAAAACTGCTATTCGATATTATAATAGTATTCATTTTGATGTCAATGCTCAAAGTACAGGTACTTATTATGCTAAGGATGTAGATGCTTTTGGTTATAGTGATAGTCATGCAAAAGTGTATGCTATTACTAGAGCTATTCCTAATATTATGCGTAGTATGTATGTTAGTGATATTAGAAGTGGCGAAATTGTTGATAAAAATGCTATTCTTGGTGATTTAATTAAACGTACAAAAGTTAGAGTAACTAAGGATGTTGCCGCTAATTATCTTAAAGTTATTGGTAAAACTGCAACTAATGGCGAAGTTAATAAAATAGCCGATGCTTTACTTAACAATGATGAAACTTATTATAAGAGAGATGAGCTTATAGTTGATATAACTAAAGCATTTGATAAGAATGGTGATGTTCAAGTTCAAAATACTTTTGCTATTTATAAAGATATATTTAAAGATGGTACTGGTAAAGATTTCTTTAATAGAGTTATTATTGCCGACCCTATTATTGGTAATCTAAAATATAGTGATGAAACTGAATCTAGTCTTGCTGAAGATTATGCTGAAGATTTTGATTCAGTAGATGATTCTACTTATAATAACAATGAAGACGAAGATGTACTTACTGTAGGTGATAGACAAGATAATACTTGGAATGACCATAGTGGTCTTGGTTCTAGTTATATGAAAGGTTTTGACCTTGATATTCGTCTTAGTCTTTCTATGATTCCTAAACTTACTAGTAATACTGTTGATACTAAGACTTTAAAGTCTGGTAAAAAGAAAGATGTTTACGATTATGATAAGAACAATCCTACTGGTAATGTAGATTATATTGATGTTAAAGATATTATTAGTACTCTTAGTGCTAAGAAAGATGTTTCTAATCTTGAGACGTTTATTGATAGTGTAAAAGAAGCTAGTAATATTCCTGGTATGGAAGGTCTTATTAAACTTTATAAAGACCTTACTTCTGATTTAGATTATGCTGCTCGTCTTTATACTCAATTCAAAACTGTAATCAATAAATATGAAACTCGTATTGCTGATGAAAATACAGTTATGAGCAAGAGTAATAAGAATAGTAATGCTCAACAAGTTCATGCTTTTAGTTTCCTTAATGATGCTAAGTTTACTCATATAAATACTGATTCTGACGTTACTACCAAACTTGCTAATGAAGTAGATGATAGTATTACAGAATATACTCAAGCACTCGCTGCTGGTGATGAGTTTGCTTTAGACCAAGCTAGAATTTATAATAGTATTGTTGATAGAATTGCTTCTCGTATTAAGGATTATTATCCTAGTGCAGATAAAGCGTCTATTGACAATTATGTTCGTCTCGCTAATGGTGGAGAAGTTGCAACTAATATGCGCTATCTTACGGATAGTCTTAGAAAGATAGCTAAAGCTTCTGATGCTACTACTTCTCAATATACTGAAAATCGTGAACTTATTAGTAATATTAATAAAGAAATCAAGAAACTTCAAACTAAGATTGATACACTTAATGAAGCTGGCGAATATAAAGCTATTGATGATATTAATGAAGAAATAGATAAACTAGTTAAACAAAGAGATAATATTCGTTTTAGCGATTATCGTTCTCAAGACACTATTAATCAAACTATTGCTTTATCTGATAAACTTTATCCTTATTCTTCTGTTAAAGTTGAACTTAATTCTCGTAATGGTTTAGGTAATCTTCAGTCTGATATTATCAATAGTTCTATGATTACTTATTTGCTTAAAGTTCTCAATAGTCCTAAGACTACTACTGATGAATTAGGTAATACTGCTCCTGAATCTCTTGTCAACTTTGCCAAGTTTAAGTTTAAGAACAATCAGTATAATCTTAGTAACATTCTTATTGAAACTAAAGAAAACGGTAAAGTAGTTAACTATGGTCTCTTTTATTATGATGCTGATAAGCAGAAGTATGGTGTTACTAATTATGCTTCTGGTTTACTTAATGTTGCATTGTTTAATGGAGCTGTAAAAACTGATGAAGGTGCAGGTATTACTTATTCTCAAATGAGCAAAGGTGATTATGTTTATACTGCTTTTACCAACTATTTTAATAGTGATAAAAATATTGATGCTGATAGAGTAACTAACAGTATTCCTCTTGCTAATTACTTTATGAGAACTCCTTCTGATGCTCCTAAAACATTTGTTGTTCGTGCTCCTAGATATGCTGTAACTAAGAGTAATCCTATTAGAACTGTAACCAATGTTGTTGATGTAGATAACTATATTAAGAATTATGTTGCAGAACATCTTGAGAGTATGTCTGAATCAGCATTTAATCAAGCTAATCCTAGAGCTAGATTTATTCAGCTTGAAGATAATCGTACTGACCGTGCTCAAATTGTTAGAGATTTATCTAGTAACAATATTACTCGTTCTGTATATGAGAATGAGATTATTCGTAATGATGGTAAAACTGCAACTATTGGTTATCAATTTACTGACGAAGAAGGTAATGTAAATAAATATATTATTACTGGTTCTATTCGCCCTGTAAAAGGTATGAATAAGTTTGTTATTGAGAATGGTAAAGCTACTATTCTTGACAACAATGAAATGAGAGATAATCTTCGTCCTATGGTTTATGATAAGTATCGTAAACAAGCTTATCGTCAAGGTAGAATTGGTGATATTCAAGTTAATTATGAAGTTAATAGAGAACATCCCGTTTATAAACAATTTAGAAAGATATTCAATCAAGAATTGACTAATATGGCTGAAGCTATTAATATGATATTCTTGACTGGTGATGATGGTGTGATTCAACGTGAAGCTAATGGTAAACCTAAATTTAATCCAGATAATGCTTTTGGTATAGACGAAGAATCTGCTCGTAGACTTTATGCTAATTATCATACTAAGAAAGATAAATATCTTGATTCTAATTATGGTTTAGTTGGTAATATGTTCCATAGTGATAAGTTTACTATTACTGATTATAAAACTGGTAAAGTTCGCAATTATGGTCAAGAACTTCTTGATGATTATTTTGATAGTCTTTATAATGGTAGTAAAGGTGGTTTTATTCACTTTGGCTATGAGAATGGTAAGATTAAACTTAATCATACTCAAGAACAAGCCGAAGCTATTGATAATAAAATAGCAGAATTTATTAGTGATTATATTGATAGTTCTGCTAATCGTATGGATGAGTTTAAGAATCTTGATGTAGCTGGACTTATTAATGATGATAATGTTGGTGATTTTGCTCTTAATTATCGTCTTGCTTATAACTATTTTGATGATTTGTTTGAAGGTGATGATAAGTTTTATAAGTCTTCTCAAGATTTCTTGAAACGTGCTAAGGAAAGTCAAGCTAGTGGTACTCCTTATAGTACTTTTAATATCTATCAAGATGAAAATATGATGCTTACCGACTTAGAGAAGATGAGTTATCTTAATAGTCAAGCTATTCAAGATAAACTTAATGGTCTTGGTCTTCATGTTACTCAACGTCCTGGATTTGTTGGTATTACTATTAAGAATACTGTAAGAACTTCTAAAGAAGCTTCTCAAAACGGTCCTATTGTTCACGAACTTGCTCGTGTTTATATGAAACATGACCCTGAACTTACAGAAGCTGAAGCTATTGCTAAAGCTAATAAGCATATGGACGGTTATCAAGGTACTACTGTGAACGATGCTCAATCTTATATTACTTTTGAAGAATGGATTCGTCGTGTTGCAGGTAGAGGTCAACTTAATAAATATATGCCTCTTATTGAACGTATTATGGATAGAAGTAAACCTCTTAGAGTAGACGATATTAAGACTTTTGTTCAAGTACAAAAGAATTTCTATTATGATATGACTTATAATGATAAGATTAATACTTATGCTCCTCGTCAAATTAAGAATGCTGAACTAGTTCTTGTACCTAGATTTATTGAAGGTACTGACCTTGAGAAAGTATATAATCTTATGAAAGACAATGGTATTGACCAACTTAATACTGAAGAAACTTCTAAAGCTGGTAAAGCTGGAGTGCTTACTTTGTTTGATGAAAAGACTGGTGAAGTTACTGATGCTCACATTCAAGATTTTAAGAATCATGTAGAAGATTATAAAGAGACTTATTCTTATAACTTTCTTTATACTCAACAAGAAACTCCTCAACACATGAATGCAGAAAATAAAGCTGCTATTCAAATTATGAAGAAGATTGTTGATAATATTCCTGATACTGGAACTATAGGTGAAGTTAAGAAAGAGTTCTTTAGACTTTATGTTGCTAATATTAAAGATAGTTTTAATAGTCTTGTTAAGGAACTTAATATTCCTACAAATGAAGATGGTTCTATTAAACTTGATGCTAATGGAAATATTGAAGGTCTTGATATGAAACTATTCTTTAATAAACTTCGTAAAGAATGTCTTCGTCAAGGTCTTGATAGTAATATACTTGAGTTCTTTACTCTCAATGAAGATAGTCCTTATACTGAACTTGGAAGAGCTAATACAATTATGCCTACATATATGACTAATATGATGAGTAAAGCTCAGAATGTTTGTCAGTCTATGTTTAATAACGCTATTACTCGTCAAAAGCTGCCTGGTTTTCATGCTGCTCAGGTAACTAATGTCGGTTATTCAAAACATCTTCATTATCATCCTAACGGCGGTCGTTATATTGAAGTTCTTCTTCCTAAAAGTAACTTTGGTTTTGCTAAGAATGAAGATGGTACTTATAAAGCTGAGGATAAAGAACTTCTTGAACAACTTCAAAGAGCTGGACTTGATACTATTATTGGTTATCGTATTCCTACTGAAGGTAAACAATCAGTTTGTGCTATGAAAGTGGTTGGATTTACTGATGACGCTCAAGGTTCTACTATTGTAGTTCCTGATGATTGGGTTGCTCAAACTGGTTCTGACTTTGATATTGACTCTGTATATGGTATTCAACATAATACTTATATAGATAAAGACGGAGATATTCAGAAAGTTGCTTATAAAGAATCATTTGGTAAAGAATATGATGATTATGTAAGACAATCTCTTAATCTTGATGAAACTATTCCTTCTAACGCTTTAGGAAATCTTGCTGAAGAAAATAATCTTCTTAGTAGAGAGGAATTTAGTAAAGCTAATGGTGTTGAAGAAAAGAATAGTCGTCAGGCTCGTAACAATCGTATTCTTGATGATATGCTTCGTATTCTTCAATCTGATGAAGCTTTTGAAGAAAATACTGGTCAATCACAATTTGAAGATATTATTGCTGCACGTGATAACATTATGAACAATGTTGTTAAGAGTGTTCGTAACGGTCGTAGTTGTTATGATTTTGTTGACCAAGCAGAATATCAAGAAGATGTTATGAGTGGCGCTAAACTTAAAGCTTTTAGTGTTACTCGTGATACTTTTGTATCTATATGTAATAAAGTTCAACCTACTATAGATAAAAAGTATGCTATTAGTGCTAGATATAAAGCTACACCAAAGCAAGCTAAAATTCTAGCTAAACGTTTTGGAGAAGATAATGTTGAATATAAAGATGGTTATGTTACAATCAACCATACTATGATTGGTTGGTCACACGATAATCATAATGTAGATGATGCTATTCTTACTGCATATAGTTCTGAAACTACAGCTCATATTCTTGATGCTGTAAAGAAAGGTGCTGTACCTAATGTAAATGAGTTTACTTTTGCTGTATATAAAACTTTCCCTGATATTGGTAGTAATTATACTACTGGTGTTGCATTTATGATGCACCCTGCCATAACTCGTATAGTTAATGCTTACAATAAAGGTAAGTCTGTTTATAGTGAAGGCTCTTCTCAACCAATAGTTGATGCTCTTAAAGAAATAGCTGAAGAACTCGGTATCGATAGTTCTTCTTTATATTCAGGTAAAATGACGGTTGAAGCTATCAACGAAAAGCTTGGTACAAACTATAGTTTTATTAAGAATAACAATATTATTCTTGACCAAGAAGAATTAGCTAATGATGTTAAGAATGCCGCTAATGTTTCTCTTGCTCGTGAATTTGAAATTCTTATGGCTTATAATGATATTAATCGTTTGGCTAATATAATTCAGAAAATTGTAAGAGTTTGTAATCCTGATAAATTTGGTGCTAAGCAAACTATATTTGCTACTAATGAAGTATTTGAAACTATTAAAGATATTCTTAATAGTAATGATGCTAAAGCGCTAAATAAAGATGGTATTCCTTTTCTTGAAAGTATTTATCCTGGACTTATTAAAGATGGTAAGATTGATAAAGACAATTATGTAAAAGACAATCATGAATCTACTTATCCTTCTCTTAATGCTTTCTTAAAGTACGCTTCTGTTACTAGTACTGTAGTTAATAGTATGCTTTTTGAAACTCAAAATCCTGCTTTTGTAAACAGTATTAAGTCTCTTAGTAAAATGCTTCCTACTCCTCGTAGACTTACTGAGAAAGAATATAATGATTATGAGAAATATGTAATTGGTGCTGCTTATAATAACGCTGATGGTATTAGATTAGGATATACAATCAACCCTTCTACAGGGCGTCTAGAATCGACTGGAACAACTGATTTGCAAGAGCGACTTCGTATTTATGGATTTAGTGGTAGTCCACTATTTCATTTTGATGTTGAAGATATTACTGAGCCAACTCAAGATGAAATTAATGCTTGGGCTAAACTTACTCCTGCTCAAAAGGTTGCTTGGTTACAAAGTAAGTCAGAAGATGCTGGTATATTTGATAAGCTTAAAGTAGACCTTCAAGATAATTATCGTGTTGGTAATAAAGATTGTGCCGCTCAGTCTATTCGTTTCAATGATGATAATGTAGATACTGAGACTGCTTATAATCTTTTTGAAACTGCTACTAAGAGTCAGAATCCTCTTGTTAAACTTGCAGCTATAGACCTTATTAAGTATGCGTTTGTAGTTGAAGGTTTTAAAATGCGTCGTAATGGTGTTAATAAAATTATTAAGAATAGTACTCTTCGTGATGATACTTTATTTGCTAACCAAGATGGAGAAGCTACTAGTCTTCTTAGTCAAATCGATGCTAACTTTAAGCATATTACTTATGATGATTATCGTGATGATTATTTAAGAAGTCATTCTGATAATAGTATGGTTCCTAAAAGAACTGTAAAGAAGAAAAGAGTAGGTAAAGTTTGGGTTAATGAACTTAGTGCTTCTGATGGAGTTATAACCCTCAATGTTCCTTCTCGTAGAGAGGATATTACACAATCAGATATTAATAGTGAATTTGCTGATACTAATACTGTTGCAGAAGAAACTGAAAGCCTCCCTGTAGAAGATATTGTAGATAACAAACCTTCAGTTGCTCAAGACGAAACTACAGCTCCTGATGATACTAAACTTGCAGTTAAATACGGTATTTATAATGTTTGGACTGATAGAGTCAATCCTTATGTAAAACTTACTTTTAAGAATCGTGGTGTTAATACTACAAATCTTTATAAGACTGTTCGTCATGGTGATGTAATATTTGCTTATCCAGTAAGTATGCTTGAGGAAAACGAACATGGAATTGTTTCTGTCAATCAAGCTAATAATACGCCTTATAGTGAGATGTATTATAGAACTATTATTGATAATCAACTTCAAGGTAATCAACTTACTAAAGAAGAGAAAGATGAACTTCGTAAAGAGTATGCAAATGAAAGAGCTATTGCAGCTAAAGGTAAAGTTTATACAGGTTTTGATATTAATAAAGATAGAACTATTGGTGATATAGGTGGTGCTCGTGATGCTTATGGTAAGATTATTAATCTTATTAAAAATGGCATTAAAGGAGTTCAAGTTATCAATAATAGCTATCTTTATAATCGTATCGGTAAAGCTTTTGGTAATTTCCAAACTATTCATGATGTAATTAATGATAATGAAGTTACTAAGAAATTTGCTTTTGCCAAAGAAACAAAAGTAGTATTTGATTCTGAAGGTAAAGTAATTCCTTATCCAGTTAGAGTTGTAGAAATTGTTCCTTCTACTAACGATAAAGAAAGTACTTCTGTTGAATACAACTTTGATATGTTTACAGATATAAATCGTAGAGCAAATGAAGGAGATGTTAATGCTTATCGCGAAGTTCAATTTATGAATAATAACGGTTTTGAGAATGTTAGTACAGATTATACTAATATGTCTCCAAAACTTTATGAAGCTATTGATAGATTTACTAGTGCTACAGCTAAGAAACTTATTGCTGATGCTGACCAATTCTATAGAAAAGAAGATGGAACTTATGCTTCTATATTTGCTCCTGAAACTATAGAAATGATTCGTAATAATCCTAGTGAACAAAGACGTTTTCAAAAGTTACTTCTTGATACAGACAGTCTTATTAATAAATATGGTACTATATTTGATGTTGTAGTCGATAAAGATGAGAACCCTGAAGTAATTGATTTTATTAATCATATTAAGAAGACTATTGGTGATTTACGTAACAAACTTAATCTTAGTGCTCTTAATGAAAGATTCGCTAGAGAAGTTGTTGCTAAGTGGTCTGATGACCCTAATATTCAAAACGGTTTAGTTGATATTCTTAACGGTTATCATGCCACTACTTGGTGCGATGCTTGGATTGGCGATTTACAAGATACTGGTAATAGTCTTATTCAAAATATTAGTAAACATATAGTTGCTGATATTAGAGCTAAAGATATGCAAGCTGCAAAAGAAGCTCGTGAGTTTGAAAAAGCTATTAAAGCTCTTGGTCATATAGATTGGGATAAACTTGTTGATAAGAATGGTAAACTTATTAGAGATTATACTGACAAATTTGTTGAGGATTTAGATACTCTTAGAAATAAAGTAAATGAAACTCGCAAAGATGTCATTAATAATCCTATGGCTTATCTAAAAGCTAAACATGAATATGATGCTTTTAAGATTGCTCATCTTAATCAACAGTTTAAAGATGAGTATTATAAGCTTATGTATGATAATGATGATTATATGCTTAAAACTGCTCCTACTATTTTTGCTGAATATACAAGACTTAGAGAGCAGATTAGAAACATTAATCGTCTTAGAATTAATGGTGTTCTTAGTGAAGATAATGAAACTGAATATCGCAGACTTAGAAAAGCTATTCATCAACTTGAGAGTACTATAAATTTTGAAGATGGAACTGAAAAACCTATCTATGATGATACTAATCCAGTTCCTGGTACTAAAGGATATGATGAAGAAGGTAAACCTATCATTGTAGACCAAGCTAAGTATGAAGAAGCTTCTTTAAATTCTCAAGGTGCTGCTGTAAAACTCAGTCAATATCTCAAACGTCAACGTGCTATTAATGAAGAGTATAACGATACTCATGTTAAAGATGGCTTTGAAGAAGAGCTTGATAAGAGACTTGACATTATCAAACGAGCTGAGAAACGTGATGCTTTTGGTAATAAACAAGTTTCTGATGAAGTTCTTGCTAATGATGAGAAATATCAAAGAGCTAAAGAATGGCTTGAACAAAATGCTACTTGGCACGTAGACCCTAAAGTTAGCGATGAGATTGCTGTAGCTTATGGTATTCTTTCTAAAGGTAAAGTTACAAAGAATAATCAAATGTCTCATAAAGCTAAACTTATTAAAACTAAGATTGCCAACGGTGAGAAAGTTTACGATAGTAAAGGTCGTATTCGTGGAGATATATTTACTGAAGAAGAACAAGAAGCTATTAGAAAAGATGAAGCTAATCGTTATAATAATACTATTTATTCTGCTGGTAATGAGCAAATATTAATTAACAATGCTCCTGAACAAAGACAAGCTCTTCCTACTGTAGTACAACAAATACTCACTACTAATAGTAAAAATGGTAAGGCTAACGTTGAATATCTCAAACTTGTTAATGAAGTTAATGAAATTCTTCGTCCTTATTATGATACTACTAAGAAAGAAGTTAATACTATTACCGACAGACAACAAATTAGTATTGAAGACCTTCATAAACTTGCTGATTTGTATGAGAAACTCCGTAATACAAAGAAGACTATAGTTGATAATGAGAATATGCCTGCTAATGGTGCTAGTGTTGGTGGATTCATTCGTAAATTTATGCATACTGAATACAGTAAGAAATTTGATACTGAATACGCTAAAGCTAAAACTATTGGTGGTGAATATCTCAAGGCTTGGGAAGATGCCAATATGGAATATGATTTTGAATATGACAATAAAGGTCGTATAGTTAAAGACGAAGATGGTAATTATGTATATGATAAATCGGTTCGTCTTCCTAATCGTTTCCTTTATGGTACTCTTACTCTTAAAGAAGAGTTCTATACTGGTATGAAAAATAAGAAAGTAGCTAAAGACTTACGTAAAGAAGCAGAGATTAAAACTAAAGCTCTTGCTACTATTAATGAGTATCTTGAAACTACTACAACTCCTTATTATACTGATGCTATGGAAGCTGCTAGAGCTAAAGGTAAAGAGGAGTTTGATAAATGGTTTACTCGTAATCATGTATGGAATGTTTATACTCATAAATTCGACCCAATAGGTATTTGGCAAAAGACTAGTATTAAACCTAATTATGCTAATGGCACTTGGGCTGCTAGTTATAATCAGTTAGATATTGTTCCTAAAGAAGAATATCGTAATCCTAATTATAAAGAAAATACTACTCAAGCGGAAAACTTTAAGCGTGGTATAGACGATGAGAAATACGCTAACAATGTAACTCTTAGTGACACTGATAAACAAGCTAAGAAACTTATCGAAACTACGTTAGATAAAATTGTTAGAGATAAAACTAGTCGTCGTATCATTAGTCAAGGTTTTCTCCCTATTACTGCAAAAGAAGCTGAACATGACCTTAAATGGTTTGGTAAACAAATAGCTGAATTTGCTGGTTGGAACGCTAATATTAGTTCTGTTGGCAAGAATAGTCTTCATGCTGATATGAGTTATTCTACTGATAAAACTCCAGTACTTCCTATGATTGGTAGAGAATTTACTAATAAGAATAGCGAAGATATTAATAAGATTAAAGCTGCTGAACCAAAGAGAGACCAATATACTACCGATGAAGAGTATAATAAAGCTGTAACTGAACATAAAGCTAGACTTGATGCTGCTGAAAAGAACAATAAAGCAATACATCAATCTCTTGTTAATAGAGACTTTGTTTCTAGCATTAGTCAGTTTATTAAACTTGCTGGTCATCAAAATGCTGTTCAAGATAATAAGTATCTTTTCTATTATGGTCAAAATATGATTAAAGCTACTCCTGTACTTGACGATAATATAGGTTTTAGTAATCTTAGAAAAGACCTTAATAGAAGTACAGAAGATGTTACTCGTTATACTGAAAAGCCTTACGATGAAAGACTTTATGGTCAGTTTACTAATTGGGGTAATAGACTTATCTATGATAGATACAAACTTCCTAATAATAAACTTACCAAAGGTGCTAATATTGCACAAAGTCTTACTAGTGCTAAGTTTATGATGCTTAATATTACTGGTGGTATTGGTAACGTTACTGTTGGTCGTAGTGGTATTTTTGCCGAACATGTAGCTAAAGCTTATTTTGGTACTGCTTCTTGGAATAAAGCTAAACTTATGTGGTATACTTCTTCTTTATCTTTCTTGAGAGGAATGGCTAGAGAAGATAGTACTAGTCTTGCTGATGCTATTGTTAAGTTTATGAACGTAGTAGACTTTGATGAGGTACTTGGAAGACCTACTGGTAGTTTTAAAGCTAGTGACGCTATTAATAAACTCAGAGACTTCATGTATTCTCCTAATGCTATGGGTGAACATCATATGCAAAATGGTGCTATGTTTGCTATGATGTTTGAGAATAGACTTGTTCCTGTAGATGATTATCAAAACAAAGGTAGACTTCCTTATCAAGCTATGACTTGGACACAATATAAAAACCATTGTCATGAACAAGCTATGAGAGAACTTATTGCTGGTACTCCTCTTGCTGTTCAATTTGAGAAATTTGTCAATGATGTAAAATCTGACCCAAATCAACTTAAAGAATATGCTAGAGGTAGAAGAGATTTAGCTACTGAATTTAAGAATTTATTCCTTAATAATAAACAAGTTAAAGAGTTTATTGCTAAACGTAATGAACTTGAAACTAAAGCTAAGGAAGAATTTGAAGCTAATCCTACTCTTATGGAACAACTTGATTTAGTTGACGGTAAACTAGGTTTTAAAGATGGTTCTCTTATGGAACAACTTTCTAAACAAAGTACTAACGGAGAAGTAAATGACGCTTATGCTCTTCTTGGAGAATTCAAAGGTAAAGTTATTGCTGTTAATAAAGAAATACATGGTGTATATGATAGACTTGGTGCTGCTCAACTTGAGAAGTATTGGTGGGGTAGTCTTGTTATGCAATATCATAAACATATATATCCTGGTATTCTTAAACATTGGAGAAGAAAAGGTTATTTTAATGAAGAAACAGGCGATACTCGTGTTGGTTGTGCTCCTGCTCTTATGGATTTCCTTTCAATGCCTATTCGTCAATATAACGAAAGACATAAACTTCTTGATGATAAACAACTTGAAGCACTTGAGGGAACTCAAAGTCTTTTTGCTGCTTATATAAACTTTGCTGAGAATATTCGAGTTAACTGGGAAGCACTACCCGAATATCAGAAAGCTGCTATTCGTAGAACTGCTGGTGATGTGTTTGGTGCTTTAGCTGCTATTATGGTTGCTATTGGTACTAATATAGCTTGGGATGATAAAGATAAAGATAAGATGTTTCTTCCTAATCTTATGCTTTATAGTGCAGACCAGCTTGCAACTGAGAGTATGATGTATAATCCAATATTCCTTCCAAACAATGCTAAACAACTTTGGAGTTCTCCTATTGCTATGATGAATATGCCTAATGATATTATCAATAGTCTTAATCTTCTAGCAAATGCTATGTTTGATGACGAATTTGATTATAATTATACTACTGGTCGTTATAAAGGTGAGAATAAATTTAAGGTTAAACTTATGAGACAAATTCCTATTTATAGAGCTTATAATAATCTTGCTACTCTTGATAAGAGTAATAGTTATTACCATTACGGTCAAAATATACTTGGATTTGTTCCTACATCGTTTGATAAATAAGCCGCCCGATAAAAGGCATGATGTAGTATATCATCTTAATGATGCTTAAATTAAACCTTCATTTGTTGGAGATACAAATAATAATTGTATCTTTGCAACAGATGGAGGTTTTCTCGTTATGCCATGTTTAAGTAGTTTTTAAGTTGTTAGAAATATATGTGAAAACATTGCCCCATAGTGTAATGGTAACACAAGAGATTTTGGTTCTCTTATTGGTGGTTCGAATCCTCCTAGGGCAGCTACTGATAATGTTCTTATAAATTGTTAGTTAAAGTTTAAAATGGTAATCTTGTGACTATATTAATGAATAGTCGTGATGATTGTTTATTAGTTTATTTAGTTATTAAATTTCAAACGCAACAATGTTACTATTGTAACATTTATTTATAGGGTGGTGAGCTAGATAGTCGTGATGATTGTCTAGCTCTTTTTGTTTAATGTTCTATCGTGTGTTGCTGATGATGTTAAAAAAAAGAGCAACCTATCCTCACGGACAAGCTGCTCATAGAAATTTCTAACTAATCTGAGTGTTAATGTAGCCACTGCTACAACTTAGTATTAACTAAACAATCTTAGATATTATGAAAAATAGAATATTTCAATTTCTTATGTAAGAGGTCAAATTATTATGACCGTATAGTTTATCCTTTCATTTGAGTAATCATCTCAGAGAGCTTAATTTGCAGGCTGTGGGAGTTTCCCACGTATTATGCCAAGCACTTAGGTAGCTAGCATTCACCGAAATAAGACTGTAAGTTAAGGATATAAATTCAAATAGACCCACATTTCAGCTTATCTGAGACAATTTAATATTACGACTGAATAGTTATTCAGAAGATTAGTGTTCTCTCTTTACAGAGGATTTCAAAATATTAATTTATGATTTGCCATTCCTCAACGAAGAGGAGTTTTAATTATATTACCGTTAGCATCTATTTGTATAATACTATCAGTATCATATCCATCGTTTGTTGTATCATCTTCAATTTCATAATACTCATCATTAATTCCACAAGAATCTGTAGTATCAACTTTATTATTAGTTTTATTTTGATGAGCACAAGCTGCCATAATAGCAGCTGCAAACATAAATACAACAATAGCTATTTCTCTATGTTTATCGTAATTCTTATTCATAATTTAATTTAGATAAAAACTCCTAGTACTATCACTAGCACTAGGAGCAAAACTTAAACACATATTATTACAACAAAACCTTACTTTAAATATAAATCTATATACCTTACAATTTGATATACAGCACAACTTCCAGTACTTTTAAACTTAACTGTATCATCTATAATATAAACAGTAAAAGGATAATCATAAGCATTGTACTTAGCAATAATCCTTTTAGGCAATTCTGTAAAATCTTTAACCTCAAGTTCAATATCCTTAGAAGATTTACTTATAGCAGATTGTACATTCTTTAACTGAAGACTACAACCAAGACAATTCTTAGTTGTAATAAGTAATATCTTTCTTTTCATAATGTTACTTATTAGCTGTAGAACCAAATCCACCATCACCACGAGTAGTTTCTCCTAAATCATCAAGAGTTTTGACTGGATTCCAAAGAATCTGACGATGATGAGGACATTCAAGTTGACCGATTACATCACCAACTTTAATAGGACAACTAGCAGCATTTGTAATACTTCTAAAAACTACAAATACTTCACCTCTATAACTTTCGTCAATGGTACACGGAGCATTAGCAATTACAAGACCTAGTTTAGTGATTCTACTATTAGGTCTAATAGTAATACTATCTCTTACATCTGTAGCAACATGAATGCCTGTACCACATTTGATTCGACCATCAGGAGTTACTTCAACACTAGTAGCAACTACATCACAACAAGCATCAGTAGCATGACCATCTTCGTAATGAGCGTATTCTGGAAGTTTAGCTGCATCATTATCAAGATAAATATTTACTGATACAAAATCAATAGCTCGTTTAAGAGCTAACTTTAACTGCTGCTCAGCAGTTTCTCTGTCTTTTGGGTCTTGCTTAAAAGCATTACTATAATTAATAAATGCTTCTGCAAGTTCATTACTTAATCTACTCATAAATTATTATTTTTAAAATTATAAACTATAGCAGAGTATTCATGAATTTGATAATGATTACTATTTCTTATAGCTTTAATAGTAGTATTTACTTGTTCTTTAAAACCTTTACAACCTATAGCTTTAATCATTTGAGGATTAAGTAAATACCATTCATTACCGCATTCCACGTTTGAAGGTAAACCTTCAATATCTTTCCACTTAACAATAGCTCCTACATTAATAAGTTCTTTAATAGCTTTTCTTATTGTATCAGGAGTATTAGCTTTACATTGTTTAGATTCAACTAAAGCTTTAGAATTAAACCTTATACTAGTTTGAGAAGGAAACATAGTTTCACTTATCCAAACAGCAATATCTTCAGCAGTTTTAGAACAATATTTATGTATCTTAGAAGATACGTATCTATCAGTATCTTTAAACACATCATAAATAGTAGTTACTTCAACTTCTGAATCTTTAAGTTTATTCTTAGCTTCATGTTGTTCCATAATAGTCTCAAAATTAATTACTTCAATCATATTAAGAACTGGCTTATATTAACGACAACGCAAAGATAGAAAAATTCCTCGTTTCTATCACAGAAACGAGGAAAAAATGTCGTTAATAAATCTTAAACCAGTTTGTAACTAATTGATTATCAACTAATTACAAGCATAAAAATTAGCTCTATATATAATATATTACTAATGTTCTATTGCAAAGGTACGAAAAAGTGGTGATATATAACCCTTTTTATTCCAAAAGTTGTTTAAGAATACAACATTTGTATTATCTATACCTTTTACAGGGCGGCTAGAGTTAACTTTCCTGCTTATTCTCTAGTCACTAGAGCCGCCCGATAAAAGGTATGAATATGTATCATTCGATGATCATTAGTTTCTCTTGCGTAGATTTAATCCACGCTTGAGCATCACTAAAATTATCAAATGTCAAAGCTTCAGGAACATTAGGAACACCTTTTTGTTCATCAATCATTACAGTATAATTGATAGCACATTGATTGGCATCACAATAAAGATTGATATTACCAATCCAACCACGAAAGAATTGTCCACTAATATGACTGAAAGCAAGTATCTCATCACCAACATTGTGACGAGGCACTTTAAACTTATTATTATTCAAGTTAACTTGCATAAGCTATAACACTATTAAGAGCTTTAGACATATTATTATTAGCACTACCCCAAACAAGACTATTCATACGTTTCTCGCCTTCAAGATTAGCAACATTGCAATAGAAACCAGTTACAGCGTTATATGCTCCCCAGGCAGTACCAGCAATATCTTTCTGACCAATACCATCAATATAATAATCCATCATATTATAAAGTTGATTAGACTTTCTAGTACTAATTTCAATAGCATCAATAATATGATAATCACGAGCAACTAAACGTTTGTAACCATGATTAGGGTCAACTTCAATAAGCTTCTCAATTTCAGTAGGAGTAAGTTGAAGTTTACAAAGATATTCAGCAACTTGTTCGTCAGTCATTTTAATAGTATTAAGATGACGATAAAGTTCTTGAGCATCAAGAGCATGAGAACAAGCAACTTTAAGTACTTGAGCACCAAGTTCAAGTTTTTCTTTAACAGACTTAGTATGACGCAAACGAATATGGCATTCGGCTTTATTAATAGCCCCATTAAGCATATTAGTACAAATAACTCGAACAGGAGTAATCATAATATCTACTGAAGCATTACCGTCATGTCCATTACTAAACACAAGATAATTATCAATAGTATCATCTTTACCAACAGAAGTTTGAACTGGAAGTTTAGCACTAACGTAAACCTTCTCACCATTGTTAAGACAAGCAGCTTTATCCCAATGAGCCATACCATCACCAATAGCATTATTAAAGAAATTAAAAGCATCCATATTCTGAACTACTTCATATTTATCTTTTACAATACCCAACGGATAATTAATATCAGTTCTATAAGTTGCATAAGCATTAGAACAATCACGGTAAATATTACCATTATGAGAGAAAGCATCTTCTCCAAGTTCATTGTTGCTACCAATTCTAAATGGCATTTTAGCCACAAGTTCACACTTAGCAACAGACCAATCAAGGTCTGCTGCTTTCATTACATCTTGAGCAGTTTTACAAGCACTAACATCAGTGCCTAAAGCCCAAGGTAAACCACCACGATTAAATTTACTCATAACTCAGCGTTAATTAAATTATTATATTATTTGTTGACATCAAAAGGGTTAACATCAGGACTATTAGTGTCAGGACTATTAGTATCAGTACCTTCTTCTTTATTTTCTAGTAAACCTTTATAATTAGGATTCAAATCCTCAACACTCCAATAATTTCTAATAATATTAGTTGCTATACATTTAGCACCAGTAATATTTGGTCTAATAGCTTTACCATTATATTTAAGGTAAGACGCATTACTGATTGCATCAGCTAAATTTTCAGCAATAATATTAACACTAAGAGTAACATTACCTTTAGTTAGAATACTTGTTGTTACATTATATAAATTTTCCATATCTACAATTATTTAATTGATAAATTTTCTTTAGTTACAACTTTAGCAATATTAGAAGTACAACCTTTATCAGCAAGTTTAGCTTTCATAGTTTTCTTATCAACAGTAGGTTTAAACTTCCAACCGTTAGGATTGACAGCACCGACTTTAGTCATAAGTTGATAACCGTTACCATGAAGAAGAGCACTAGCTGATACAGGAACAGTAATATTGACAATAATATCATCAAGGTCTTCCACCTCTAATTCGATAGGGTCTGGAGATTGATATTCATCGTTGCTAACATTATGTTGACAAGCATCAAGTACTCCATTTTCGTCAATGCTATTGGCATAATCGAGAGTATTGGTATAAATACCATTAGCAAAAGTAGCACTAATAATATCAGTTACGCCTTCAATTTTCTTAGTATCAACTTCAACACTAGTTGATGTACGAGTACTAACTTTACCAGTGCCCCAATCAAAGAACTTCTTACCTTTCTTATCTTCAATACCAAACTTATCAAGAGCATAAAGAACAAGATGAGAAATATTATCAATAGTCTTTTGTTTAGATTCAGACAAAGCTTTAAGTCTATCTTGTTCAGCTTTAATACTAGCTTGGTCAGCTTGAAGTTTTTGAATATAACCAACATAAGATTTAACTTTGCGAGTTACTTCTTGACCATTAAGTTCAAGTTTCTCTTCAAGTTCAGGAGTAAGTTCTCCACCATTCTCTTCTAGTTCTTCAAA
>ERZ808286.52-NODE-52-length-97057-cov-5.743480_pt1 | contig 97057 bp, 54 predicted proteins | sample MGYA00521276_ERZ808286 | MGnify/ENA primary metagenome ERZ808286 (study PRJEB31516, sample SAMN03275607) | gut metagenome | biome: mammalia-associated habitat; material: feces | host: Papio cynocephalus | place: Kenya | collected 2012-08-01 ... | reverse complement strand
CAGGCTGCACCTTAGCAATTAAAGCAAGCTTCATTGCGTTCGGCTTGCACTGTTTTTGTAGAAAACAGGCTGCACCTTAGCAATTAAAGCAAGCTTCATTGCGTTCGGCTTGCACTGTTTGAACCGTGACTTGGCACTTGGGTTTGTGAAGGCTTGCCGTACGGCAGGCATGAAGGCGGGCTTGTGCAAGACACGCGCCAGCTGGCGTTGTCCCCGGTATGATGGCATCAATGGCACAGAATATGAACCTATTGGCTAAAAGGATGAATGTGAATGTTTGGCCGGCAGTCAGGCTCGCCCCCCTGCTGCTGGTGCTGTTAGTAAGTGGTGCGCGCACTGCAGCCCGGCCGGCAGTGGCCGCTGGCAGCATCCTGCGGGCAGACACCGTCCGGGTGAGCGTGGCAGAGGGCATGGCGCCGCCGCTGCCCTGGCTGGTCCCGGTGGTATGCACCGGCGGCACGACAGCCCTGCGGCAGGTGAGGTGGACCAACTCAGCCCGCTCTGCTGAACTGCTCGAGGCCAGCGCCGAGGCCCACCCCGCCGGCTCTGCCTACACTGTCAGGGGCTATGTGCTGGGTGACGGCGCCACCCCGAGCGGCTTCCCGGTGACAGCGAGGGTGAGCGTGGTGGATGGCGCGCCCGTGCCTCCGCCCGCCCCCAGGGCCGCGCCGCTGCCCTTGCAGGACGTGACACTCACCGGCGACAACCGCCTTACGGCCAACCGCGACCTGGACACCGACGCGCTGCTGGCCCTCGACATCACCCAGCAGCTTTACAACTACCGCGACACCTACGGACTGCCCACCGGGGGCTACACCCGGTCGGACGGATGGGACGCCCCCGACATCAAGCTGAAGGGCCACGGCTCCGGCCACTATATGTCGGCCCTGGCGCTCGCCTTCGCCTCGTGCCCGGACAGGCGGAAGAAAGGCTTGCTGCGCCAGCGCATGAAAAGGATGGTTGACGAGCTGCGGCTGTGCCAGGAGCGCACGTTCACCTGGAGCGACAGCCTTGGGCGCCATTTCGAGGCGCGCGACGTGCTGCCCGGCGACCGGCTGGAGCGTGCCGGCGGCTCATGGGCCGACTTCGACCGCTACAAGCGCGACTACGCCCACTACGGCTACGGCTACCTCAACGCCATACCGCCGCAGCACCCCGCGCTCACCGAGGCCTACCGCCCCTACAACAACGAGCAGTGGCTCTGGGCGCCCTACTACACCATACACAAGCAACTGGCCGGGCTCATTGACATAGCCCGCTATACCGACGACCGCAAGACGGCGCGCAAGGCCCTGCTCACGGCCCGCGACATGGGACTGTGGGTGTGGAACCGCATGCACTACCGCACCTTCGCACAGGCCCGGGGCACCCGGGCCGAGCGGCGCAGCCGGCCGGGCAACCGCTGCGAGATGTGGAACATGTACATCGCCGGCGAGGTGGGCGGAATGTCGGAGTCGCTGGCCCGACTGGCCGAGATGGTGACCGACACCGCCGACCGCCGCCGGCTGGCAGAGGCCGCACAGTGCTTTGACGCACCGGAATTCTACGGTCTGCTGGCCCGCAACGTCGACGACGTGCGCGGACGGCACGCCAACCAGCACATTCCCATGATTACCGGGGCGCTGCGCACCTACCGCCTGAATGGCGCGCCGCGCTACTACCGCCTGGCCCGCAACTTCTGGTCGATGGTGCAGGGCCGCTACCGCTATGCACCGGGCGGCGTGGGCAACGGCGAGATGTTCCGCCAGCCATACGCCCAGATGGCCAGCATGGGAGCCAACTTCACCACCGACGCCCGGGGGAGGCGCCACCTTGAGCCAACGCTGAACGAGACCTGCTGCGCCTACAACCTGGCCAAGCTCACGCGCGACCTCAACGGCTACACGCCGGACAACGCGCTGCTGATGGACTATTACGAGCGCGTGCTCTACAACCAGATTGTGGGCTCGGTGCACCCGCACCGCTACCAGACCACCTACCAGTATGCCGTGGGGCTGAACGCCTCGAAGCCGTGGGGCAACACAACCCCGCAGTCAACCTGCTGCGGGGGCACCGGCGCGGAGAATCATGTGAAATACCAGGAAGCGGCCTATTTTGCCAATGACAGCACGCTGTGGGTGGCACTCTATATGCCCACCACGGCCAACTGGCGCGCCAAGGGCGTGGTGCTGAGCCAGGAGTGCGCCTGGCCGGCCGACCGCTCGGTGCTGCGCGTCACCAAGGGGCGTGCCGTGTTCAGTCTCAAGCTGCGGGTGCCGGCTTGGGCGGTGAGCGGCGTAAGCGTCAGGCTCAACGGACAGGAGGTGGCCGGCAGCTACCGTCCGTGCTCGTATGTGGAGATTCCGCGCCGCCGCTGGAAAGCCGGCGACGTGGTGGAGGTGACGCTGCCCTTCAGCGTTTACGTGGACTATGCGCCCGACAAGTGGCAGGGCGCCTGGGCCGGAACGCTGATGTACGGCCCGCTGGCCATGACAGCGACCGGCATCGGCAGCTGGCAGGAGGCCGCTGCACCCGCCGGCCTGGAGCAGGTGAAAGCCAACGGGCCGACAGCGCAGGGGGGCACCGACGGCCATCTCTACACGCTTGACTGGGGCAGGCTGCACTTTGTGCCCGACTATGCAGCAGACCGCGACCTCACCCACTACCTGCTGTTCAGGCCGGCAGCGGGGACAGGCGGCAGCGGCAGCCGGGCCGTGGACTGCTCGCGGCTGGACGAGATGAGGGAGCTGGCTGCCGTCCGAGTGGCGGAGCAGCTGGCGTGGGAGCGCCTGAAAGTGAAGGTGCCCGAAAAGGCGCCGTGGGCGCCCCATGCTTTCGGAAGGATGAAAGCGCTGGCCGACAGTGTGCGGGATGTGGCTCCCGCCACGCAGGAAGAGGCTGACCAACTGGCCAGCCGGTTGAGCCGGCTGCTCAATGCCATGCGGCCGGGCACACTGCCCGAACCCGAGGATCTGCAGCCGCTGCTCGCGCTGCTGGCCGAGGTCAGACCGTCGGGCAAGGCGGCCACGCCACAGGGACAGCGGGCGGTCGGCTATGCTGAAATGGTGGTGAGATATGTGAGTGACGGCAGCGGCACGGCAGACATGATCAGCAAGGCCATCGGCATGCTGAAAGCCTTGTGAGCGGGAGCGCGCCGCGGCAGCACGGGACTTACAGGAAGCCCTGCCGCTTGAGCGCCTCGATGAATCCCGCCGACATGGCTTCGTTGTCCTTTTTGGTGTAGCGGATGTCGGTGAATATCTGGGCCAGGGTCTCCTTGTGGTTGATTTCGCAGAAGTGGCGGTTCTCCTCCAGCTGCTCCTTGGCAGCGTAGAAGCGGTCAATGTCAGCCGCGGAGTAGTCGTGGTAAGTCTCCTTGTGGACAAAGGCCCCGGTGGGCAGGCGGTCGGTGAGCGGCGGCTGCTCGTCGGGCCATCCCAGCGTGATGGTGGCCACCGGCATCACCAGGCGCGGCAGCTGCAGCGCGTCAATGATGAGCTGTGGCATATATACCGTGGTGCCCAGGTAGCAGCAGCCCAGGCCCTCGGCCTCCGCCAGGTTGCAGAACGTCTGGGTGAACAGCAGCGCGTCGGTGGCTGCGTTGACAAACGAGAGGAAGTTGTCGTAGCCGGGGTGCGCCTTGCGGTGCTCGCACCACACGGTGGTGCGGTTGAAGTCGGCGCAGACCGTGAGCACCACCGGCGCCTGGGTTACCATGGGCTGGTTGAAGTGGGCCGGCGCCAGCCGGGCCTTGCCCTCGGCCGACCGCGTGACCACAACACTGTAGAGTTGCAGGTTGCCCATGGTCTGTGTGCGTGCGGCCGTGGTGAGCAGCCGGTCGAGCAGCGTGTCGCTGACCTCGCGCCGGGCGTAGCGGCGGATGGTGCGGCGAGTGGTGATGGAGTTTGTCATAGAGCTTTGCTTGTTTTTGTTGGCTGCAAAATTAAGGATTATCGGCGAGCCGGCCAACAGAAACAGGGCTAAAAGCGGTGGGCGCGCCCCCCTGATGGCCGTCCTGCCGCGCCAACTTTTCTAAAGAAAGGCTTGCCGGTCTTGGATAAAGTTGCTAACTTTGTGCACCGAAGATGCCATTTCGGCATCTTGCAACCGCCTTTTTTGATAACAAATTGAAATGAAATCAGAACGTATTTACACGTATGACGAGGCTTTCGACACCTCGCTCAAGTACTTCGGAGGTGACGAACTGGCCGCCCGTGTGTGGGTGAACAAATATGCGATGAAAGACAGCCTGGGCAACATTTACGAGCAGTCGCCCGAGGACATGCACTGGCGCATAGCCAACGAGATAGCGCGCATTGAGCGGAAGTATGCCAACCCGATGACGGCGCAGGAGGTGTTTGACCTGCTGGACCATTTCCGCTACATCATCCCGGCCGGCAGCCCGATGACCGGCATCGGCAACAACCACCAGATAGCCTCGCTGAGCAACTGCTTCGTGATTGGCCTTGACGGCAATGCCGACAGCTACGGCGCCATCCTGCGCATTGACGAGGAGCAGGTGCAGCTGATGAAGCGGCGCGGGGGCGTGGGCCATGACATGAGCCACATCCGCCCCAAGGGGTCGCCGGTGAACAACTCGGCCCTCACGTCGACCGGCCTGGTGCCCTTCATGGAGCGCTACAGCAACTCCACCCGCGAGGTGGCCCAGGACGGGCGCCGCGGCGCGCTGATGCTCACCGTGAGCATCAAGCACCCCGACAGCGAGGCGTTTATCGACGCCAAGATGACCGAGGGCAAGGTGACCGGCGCCAACGTGTCGGTGAAAATCGACGACGCCTTCATGGAAGCCGCCATCGGCGGGCAGCCCTACGTGCAGCAGTTCCCCATCGGCAGCGACCGGCCGATGTGCACCAAGCAGGTGAGCGCCAAGAAGCTGTGGGGCAAGATTGTTCACAACGCGTGGAAGAGCGCCGAGCCCGGCGTGCTCTTCTGGGACACCATCCTGCGCGAGAGCATACCCGACTGCTACGCCGACCTCGGCTTCCGCACCGTGTCCACCAACCCCTGCGGCGAGATACCCCTCTGTCCCTATGACTCGTGCCGGCTGCTGAGCATCAACCTTTACAGCTACGTGAAGCGCCCGTTCACCCCCGAGGCCGCCTTCGACTATGACCTGTTCCGCCGCCATGTGGCCGTGGCGCAGCGCATCATGGACGACATCGTGGACCTTGAGCTGGAGAAGATTGACCTCATCATGAAGAAAATCAAGAGCGACCCGCAGAGCGACGAAGTGAAGGGCGCAGAGTATCACCTGTGGGAGAAAATCAAGCGCCGCAGCAGCCAGGGCCGCCGCACCGGCGTGGGCATCACCGCCGAGGGCGACATGCTGGCCGCCATGAACCTGCGCTATGGCACACAGGAGGCCACCGACTTCTCGGTGAACGTACACAAGACCCTCGCCCTTGCGGCCTACGCCTCGTCTGTCGCCATGGCCCGCGAGCGCGGGGCATTCGAGATATACGATGCCAAGCGCGAGGAGAACAACCCCTTTGTGCAGCGCCTGAAGGAGGCCGACGGCCAGCTCTATGCAGACATGGCGCGCTACGGCCGCCGCAACATCGCCTGCCTTACCATCGCCCCGACGGGCACCACCAGCCTGATGACACAGACCACCAGCGGCATCGAGCCGGTGTTCATGCCGGTGTATATGCGCCGGCGCAAGGTGAACCCCAACGACGAGGCGGCGCACGTAGACTACGTTGACGAGGTGGGCGACTCGTTCGAGGAGTACATTGTCTACCACAGGAAGTTCCTCACATGGATGGAGACCAACGGCTATGACACAGCACGGCACTACACCCAGGAGGAGATAGACCGCCTGGTGGCCAAGTCACCTTATTATAAAGCGACGGCCAACGACGTGGACTGGCTGATGAAGGTGCGCATGCAGGGAGCCATCCAGAAGTGGGTGGACCACTCTATCAGCGTGACGGTCAACCTGCCCTCGGACGTTGACGAGGAACTGGTGAACCGCCTTTATGTGGAGGCCTGGCGCTCCGGCTGCAAGGGCTGCACCATCTACCGCGACGGCTCGCGGTCGGGCGTGATGATTTCGGTGCCGAAGAAGGACAAGAAGGCGGCCGCCCTGCAAGCCGCCGCACAGCAGCCGCCCTGCAAGCATCCCGAGGTGACCGAGGTGAGACCGCGCACGCTGGAGTGTGACGTGGTGCGCTTCCAGAACAACAAGGAGAAGTGGGTGGCCTTCGTGGGGCTGCTCAACGGCTACCCCTACGAGATTTTCACCGGGCTGCAGGACGACGAGGAGGGCATTGTGCTGCCCAAGACCGTGACCAAGGGCAAGATTATCAAGCAGACCGACGAGAGCGGCAGGCACCGCTACGACTTCCAGTTCGAAAACAAGCGCGGCTACAAGACCACCGTCGAGGGCCTGTCGGAGAAGTTCAACCCCGAATACTGGAACTATGCCAAGCTGATCAGCGGCGTGCTGCGCTACCGCATGCCCATCGACCACGTGATCAAGCTGGTGGGGTCGCTGCAGCTGAAGAGCGAGAGCATCAACACCTGGAAGAACGGCGTGGAGCGCGCGCTGAAGAAGTATGTGACCGACGGCACCGAGGCCAAGGGGCAGAAATGCCCGGTGTGCGGGCAGGAAACGCTGGTTTACCAGGAGGGCTGTCTCATTTGCAAGAACTGTGGCGCCAGCCGCTGCGGATAGTGCTCGGCGATGAAGACGACAGTGTTTGTCAGCGGCATCCGCATCTACGCCTTCCACGGAGTGCTCCCCCAGGAGCGCGCCGTTGGCGGCGACTATGTTGTGGATGTGCGCGTGGACTATCCCTTCCAGCAGGCCATGGACACCGACGAGGTGGACCACACGCTGGACTACAGCCGCATTTACGACCTGGTGCGCGAGGAGATGGCCGTACCCTCCAGGCTGCTCGAGCACGTGGCGGGCCGCATGGCGCGCCGGGCGCTGGCCGACTTCCCCCTTGCCGGGGGCGTGTGGGTGCGCGTCACCAAGGCCAATCCGCCAATGGGGGCGGCGTGCCAGGGAGCCGGGGTGGAGGTTGAATTGCGCAAATAAATGGTAAAACTTAAAGCAATCGTATAGTTTTTCTGCGGAAAAAGCGTATTTTTGCATATGGATAACGCTGGCTGGCACCGTGGAGACAAGCTCCGGCGCAGCCAGGCGCAGCCAATCCGCTATAACGACAAGAGACGTGATGAAACGAAAGACAACGCTTCTGATGGGCTTTCTGCTGGCAGCAGTCCTTTGCGCAACGGCCGCCGGCAGGCGGTTCACGCTGGTGGTTGACGCCGGACACGGGGGCAACGACGCGGGCGCGCTGGGCCGTTTCGCCAAGGAGAAGAACATCAACCTCAGCGTGGCGCTGGCCTTCGGGAGGCTGGTGGAGCGCAACTGCCCCGACGTAAGGGTGGTCTACACGCGCAAGACCGATGTGTTCGTGCCGCTCCACGAGCGCGCCAACATTGCCAACCGCAACAAGGCCGACCTCTTTGTGTCCATACACACCAACGCCCTTCCGGGCGGAAAGCAGGGCAGGGGGATGGAAACCTACACGCTGGGCATGCACCGCGTTGACGACAACTTTGACGTGGCCAAGCGCGAAAACTCGGTGATTCTCATCGAAAAGGACTACAAGCAGCACTACGAGGGCTTTGACCCGAACTCCTCGGAGAGCTACATCATGTTCGAGTTCATGCAGGACAAGAACATGGCTCAGAGCGTCGAGCTGGCCAAGCTGGTGCAAAAGCGCACCTGCGCCGTGGCAGGCAGGGCCAACAAGGGGGTGAAGCAGGCTGGGTTCCTGGTGCTTCGCGAGACGTCGATGCCGAGCTGCCTCATCGAACTGGGGTTCATCACGACACCCGACGAGGAGCAGTTTCTCAGCTCCGACAGTGGGGCTGAACTGATGGGGCAGGGCATCTACCGTGCCTTTGTGGACTACCGGCAGAAGTATGACCGCAACTTCACCGTGCCTTTCAAGGCGGGCGGACAAGGTGACACGGCGATTCCGACGGTGGTTCCCCGGCACGAGGATGAAGACGGGGGCCGCGAGAAAAAGATGGCGCCGGTTGTGCGTCAGCGCAGGGCCGAGCCCGAGGCCGAGGTGCCCGGGGCCGAAAGCTCCGCCACCGCACAGACTGCCCAGGCCAAGGCCGGCAGCGAGCCGGAGGCAAGAGCCGGGGCAGAGGAGGCCGGAAAGCCTGTGTTCAAGGTGCAGATTCTGGCCAGCGACCGCCAGCTGAGGCCCGACAACGCGCAGCTCAGGGGCGCTGTCGAGCTGGACAGCTACGAGGAAAACGGCATGTACAAGTACACCTGCGGCGCGTCGACCGACTATAACGCCATCTACCGGCTGCGGAAGTCGCTGCTCGCCAAGTTCCCCGAAGCCTTTATCATCGCCTTCAAGGACGGGCGGAAGACCAACGTGGTGGAGGCCTTGCAGGAGTTCAGACGTAACAGGAACAAGCGATAACAATATGAAATACATTACCAAGGAAGTGCAAATCGCCACCGTGGCGGTGGCCGGCGTGGTGGTGCTGTTCTTCGGGCTGCAGTTTCTCAAGGGACTCGACCTGTTTTCGACCAGCAACACCTACCTCGTCTCGTTCAGCGACATCAGCGGCCTCTCGGCCTCAAGCCCCGTCTACGCCAACGGCTACAAGGTGGGCGTGGTCAAGGCCATTGACTATAACTACTCGCGCGAGGGCGACATCCTGGCCGAGGTGGAGCTGGACCGCGAGATGAGAGTGCCCAAGGGCTCGCACGCCGAGATCTCCTCTGACTTCATGGGCAACGTGAAGATGAACCTCATGCTGTCCGACAACCCCCTCGAGGCGATGGAGCCGGGTGACACCATCCGCGGACGGCAAGGCACGGGACTGATGGAAAAGGCGGCAGAGCTGATGCCCACCGTCGAGCGCATGATGCCGAAGCTGGACAGCATCCTGACCAGTCTGAACACACTGCTGGCCGACCCGGCACTGAAAAGCTCGCTGCACAACGTGGACAAAATAACGGCCAACCTCGTGACAACCACCGAGGGCGTGAACACACTCGTGGCCGGTCTCAACGGACGTGTGCCGGGGATGGTGGCCAAGGCCGACGGCATCCTGGACAACACAGGCCGGCTGGCCGAACGGTTTGGCGCGATTGACGTTGAGGGCACCATGGCCAAGGTCAACGCCACGCTTGACAACGTGGAGCAGCTCTCGGCCAAGCTCAACAGCAACGAGGGCACGCTGGGACTGCTCATGCGCGACCCGCAGCTCTACAACAGCCTGAACGCCACGGTGGGAAGCGCCGACTCGCTGCTCACCGACCTCAGAAAGCGCCCCAAGCGCTACGTGCACTTCTCGCTCTTCGGGCGGAAGGACAAGTAAACCCTTTCGCAGGGGCGGGCGCCCAATAGCAGATGGCGGCTGTTTCCGGGGGCGCAGCCCTGCAATAAAGCGGTTTGTCCCAAACCGGTCAATGCACCGATTTGGGACAAACCGCTTTATTGCGCAGGGTAAATTTGCTTATCTCGAAAAAAATAACGAATTTTGCAGTTGAAAGCACCAAGTGTCTTCCTTGTTCATAACAAAAATTAGTAAACGCCAATGGTCAACAGTCATAAGGCGCTTTGGGACAACTGCCTTTCACTCATCCGGCAGAATGTCACAGAGCAGCAGTTTAAAACGTGGTTTGCACCCATCGTCTTCGAGTCGTTTTCGGCTGCGAAGCGGACACTGCTGGTGCAGGTTCCAAGCCAGTATGTCTACGAGTACTTGGAACAATACTACGTGGGGCTGCTGAGCAAGGTGCTGGCCAAGTGCTTTGGCGAGGGCGTCATCCTGACCTACCGCGTGGTTGTAGACAAGGCCCACAACCTCTCGCAGGATGTGCAGGCCGAGCAGCCAGGGGCCATAGAGCACCCGAAAGCCGCGCCGGGCGGCTCCCGCCCGCCCTCGGCCGCGGGAGCGCCGGCGGCGCAAGACCTCAACCCGCGGCTTGACGTCCGCAAGACTTTCCAAAACTATATCGAGGGTGACAGCAACAAGCTGCCGCGCACCGTGGGCCTGTCTGTGGCCGAACACCCGGGCAAGTCAACCTTCAACCCCTTCTTTATCTATGGCCCGTCAGGCTGCGGAAAGACCCACCTCGTCAACGCCATCGGCGTGCGCTGCAAGGAGATTTACCCGCGCAGCCGAGTCCTCTATGTGAGCGCGCGGCTCTTCCAGGTGCAGTTTACCGAAGCCGTGCGGCAAAACCACGTCAACGACTTCATCAGCTTCTACCAGACCATCGACGTGCTTATCGTCGACGACATCCAGGAGTGGGCCACGGCCACGAAGACCCTTGACACCTTTTTTCACATTTTCAACCACCTGTTCCGCAACGGCAAGCAGATTATCCTGGCCAGCGACCGCCCGCCGGTCGAGCTGGACAGCATGAAGGACCGCCTGCTCACGCGGTTCAGCTGCGGCCTGATAGCCGAGCTGGAAAAGCCCAACGTGGCGCTTTGCGTGGACATACTCAACTCGAAATGCCGCCGCGACGGACTGAAGATCCCGGCCGACGTGATCCGCTTCATCGCCGAGACGGCCAACGGAAGTGTGCGCGACCTGGAGGGTGTGGTCAACTCGCTGCTGGCCTATTCGGTGGTTTACAACTGCAATGTAGACATGCGCCTGGCCGAGCGGGTCATCAAGCGCGCGGTCAAGATAGACAACCGCCCGCTCACGGTCGATGACATCCTCGACAAGGTTTGCACCCATTTCGGTGTCAGCCAGCAGCATGTGCTCGGGCGGAGCCGCAAGCGCGACTACGTGGTGGTGCGGCAGGTGTCCATGTTTTTCGCCCAGAAGTACACCAAGATGCCGGCTTCGCGCATCGGCCAGCTCATTGGCAACCGCGACCACAGCACCGTGATTCACAGCTGTTCCGCCGTGGAGCGGCGGCTGAAGGTTGACAAGCTGTTTGCCGAGGAGCTGGCGAGCATCGAGAATGCGTTTAAGCTGAAGAAGTGAATGGCATGAGAAAGGCGGTGAATGAGATGCGCTTCATTCACCGCCTTTTGTCTAAAACACGTTTACCTTCACGCCGGCAACCAGCCAGGTGCCCGGCTGCGGCACGTTGCCATAGTCGACATACACCTTGTCAAAGATGTTGCTGACCTCGGCGAAGAGCGCGTAGGAGGGCGCGCGCCAGTCAATCCGTGCGTCAAAGATGGCATAGGGCCGGTAGCTCCTGGCTGCCCCCTGCGGGTCTGTGTAGGTGCCTGTGCGCTCCTGGAACCGGTAGTCCAGCGCAAGGTGCAGGTTGCTCCAGATGTTCATTTTCACCCCGGCCACCACCTTGTGGCGCAGGTACTCGAGCGTGTACTTGCTCTCGATGTTGTGGCGGTCTTCCTTGTCCTGGTCCAGATAGTTGTAACTCACGCGTGCCAGCTCCAGCAGCCGCTGTCCCGGCAGGAGCCGCCGCAGGTCGGCAGAGAGAGCCGCCTGTGCGCCGACGGCGTTAATCTTGGTGAAGTTCACTGACTGCCAGGGCGCGTCGGGCCCCTCGTCCGTGCGCCTGATCCAGTCAATCATGTTGCGCCCGTGGTTATAGTAGGCGCTCGCCGAGGCACTGATGGCCCCGCTGCTGTACTTCAGTCCGCCCTCGATGGCCGACAGCTCCTCGGGCTTCAGGTATTTGTCCGCCTTGTGCCCCCCTACCGAGTAGTAGAGCTCAGTGACCGAAGGCATGCGCAGCGACGTGTTCCACGAGCCGTACACGCGCCACCCCCGGCCCAGCCGGAAGCTCGCGTCCACCCCCGGGTAGACCCTCATGTTCGCGTGGTTCCACGAGTTTTTCACCGCCACAAGCCCGGCCGACAGCGTGAGCCGGCTCAGGATGATGTTGTGCTCGAGCACCAGGCTGATGTTCGTCCGGTTCAGCCCGTACCCGTAGTCGCGGTCGGTGCCCTTGATATGGTGCGGGTTGTCGAGCGGTTCCCCGAGGTTTCCGCTGAGCAGGTCCTCGTTGCGCAGCTCCGCCCCGATGGCCGTCCGTCCCAGCGCCCAGTCGAAGTAGCCGTTCAGGTTCACCCCGAAGATGTCCGTGCGGTGGTAGTTGAAGGGGCTGGCCTGCTCGTTGCCGCGGAACAGTTCGAAGCGGTCCTCCTGGTGGTTCCAGTAGATGGCCGGCCTCAGGTGGAACCGTCCCCCCTTGCTTTCCGCCTGTATGGCCGTGTAGGTCTTGAGCGTGTGCTCAAACTGGTCGTCCCATTTCGCCCCGTAGAACGTGTTTGAGCCAAAGTCCTTCACGCTCAGTCCCGCGTGCCATTTCACCATGATGTCCGCATCGTTGTAGTTGCCCTGGTAGAAAGCCTTTCCCCCTTTGTAGTCGGCGTTGAGCCTTCCGGCCTTGTTGCGGCTGTAGCCGTCGCTGCGCGTATAGGATGCCGACAGCTGGTTGTTCCACGCCCCCGCGGCCGCGTTGGCGCGCGCTCCGGCCGACAGGTAGCCGTAGCTGCCCCCCTCGGCATGGGCCGTGGCACTGGTTTTCTGCGGAGTAAGGGTGACGATGTTGATGGCTCCGAGGAGCGATGAAGTGCCGTAGACGCGCCCTGCCGGCCCCTCCAGCACTTCGATGCGTTCGATTTCGCCCAGGTCGACGGGGAAGTCGAACGCGTTGTGGCCAGTCTGCGGGTCGCAGATGCTGATGCCGTTCAGCAGGATGGCGACCTGTTCGTAGTTGCCGCCGCGGATGCTCACGTCGGTCTGTGCGCCGATGGGGCCTCGCTGCCGCACGTCGGCGCTGGCCACATACTTGAGCAAGTCGTTCACACTTTGCACCGGCGCAGCCTGGATGTCGCTGCGGTCCAGTACAGTAACCATTCTCGCTGACTGGCTCTGTGCCAGCGGCGCTCTCGACCCGGTGACGCTCACCTCTCTGAGCGTCAGCTCGCGGTCAGTCCTGGCGGCGGCGGTGTCGGCCGGCAGCGGCCTCACGCCTGCGCCGTCAGCCTTGGCGTGCAGGAGTGTGGCCACGCTGAGCGTGCCGATGAGCACCTCGCGTCCCAGGCAGGAGAACAGAGACCATCCCTTGTTTCCGAAACGCCGGAACACCATGGCCTCGCGCCTGTTTGAATTGTTGTACTTCATGAAATGATATAATAAATGTAAATGCGCTGCAAAGGTAACAAAAAATAAATCATTCTTCATTCTCCATTCTTCATTTATAATTACCTTTGCACCTGTTATGCAAATCGTTACGTTTCTCAAGAGATGGTCGCTGCCCTGCTCGATAGTGCTGGGCGCCGTGATTTACCTGCTGTTTGCCTACATTCCTTTGCTCCAGCCGGTCGGCGACGCCGTCGGGCCCTGGCTTGAGGAGCTGATTCCCTTTGTCCTGTTCGGCCTCCTTTATGTCACGTTCTGCAAGATACAGATTCACGACATGCGCCCCCGCGCCTGGCACTTCTGGCTGCAGTCCATCCGGGTGGCCCTCTCGGGCCTGCTGGTGTGGCTCATCTCCATGGCCACCGGCGCCGACACCAAGCTCGTGCTCGAGGGCGTGTTCATCTGCGTGATCTGCCCCACCGCCTCCGCCGCCCCCGTGGTCACCGAGCGGCTGGGCGGGAGCATCGCCTCGCTCACCGTCTACACCATTATCGCCAATGTGGTGACCTCGGTCATCATCCCCCTGTTCTTCCCCATGGTCGAGAAGAGCGCCGACATCTCCTTCCTCTCCGCTTCGCTCATGGTGCTGCGCAACGTCACCTCCGTGCTCGTGGCGCCCCTCGTGCTGGCCCTGGTGAGCCGTAAGGTCGTCCCCCGGTTCACCGACCGCATCCGCGCCATGGACAACCTTGGCTTCTATATGTGGTGCTTCAACCTGACCATCATCACCGGGCTCACCATGCGCAACATCCTCCGGTCGTCCGTGTCGGGCGGCGTGCTCCTCCTGCTCCTTGTCCTTCCCCTGTTCGTCTCCCTGTTCCAGTTTGCCGTTGGCAAGTGGGTGGGGCGGTTCTATGGCGACAGCATCAGCGCCGGCCAGGCCCTCGGGCAGAAGAACACCGTGGTGGGCATCTGGCTCACCTTCACCTTTCTCAACCCCCTGGCCGCCGTCGCCCCCGGCGCCTATGTGCTGTGGCAGAACATGATTAACGCCTGGCAGCTGTGGTGCAAGGACAAGTATGGCCGGCTGAGGTGGTGACCCCCGGACCCCCGCTAACCCGCTTAAAACAGATAGCCATGCAACGTAATCCGCTACATCTCGCCCTCGCCCTGCTGCTCGCCCTTCTTGCGCTGCCCTCGGCGGGGCAGTCGCTCGACACCCTCCGCAGCCGCCTGCTTGACGCCTCGCGCAGCCGCGTGCAGGAAAAGGTCTTTGTCCACACCGACAACACCTGCTACTTCCTGGGCGACACTCTCTGGTACAAGGCCTATGTGGTGCGGGCCGACGACCTCAGGTACACCGACATGAGCCGCCTGCTCTATGTCGAGCTGCTCTCGCCCGACGGCCTTGTGGTCGAGCGGCAGACCGTTGTGGTGAGCGACAACGGCTATGGCAGCGGCCAGTTCGCGCTCACCGACACCCTCTTCTCGGGCTATTACGAGCTGCGCGCCTACACCCGGTGGATGCTCAACTTCAACGTGCGCGAGAAGAAATACCGCCGCGACGACGCCCACCTGTTCTATAACAACGAGATGGCGGCCGACTTCTTCCGCCAGTGGGACGGCCTCTACTCGCGCGTGTTCCCCGTCTACGCCAAGCCCGGCGCCCCCGGCGACTACGACTGCAAGCGCATTGCCCGCCGCCCGCGGCAGAACCCTCCCAAGGCACCCAAGCCCGAGCTGCGCGCCACCTTCTTTCCCGAGGGCGGACACCTCGTCAAGGGCGTGCCCAACCGCGTTGCTTTCGAACTCACCGACGAGCAGGGGCAGGCCGCCAGTGCCAGGGGCACCGTCACCCAGGATGGCGGAAAGGCCGTGAGCATCGCCCCCACCTACATGGGCCGCGGCACGTTCACCGTCACCCCGGCGGCAGCCAGCCTCAAGGCCGTGTTCAGCTGGAAGGGCAAGACCTACACCTTTGCGCTGCCCAAGGCCGAGGACACCGGCATGGCCCTGCGCCTTGACGGCCGCCAGCTCACCCTGTCGGCCCGCGGACTGCCCGCCGGCGCCGACTACGGACTGTCCGTGCTGTGCCGCGGCACGCTGCGCCACTTCCAGACAGTACGCCTCCAGCCCGGCGGCACGCTCACCGTCCGGCTGCCCTCCAACCTGCCCACCGGGGTCAACGATGTCACCCTGTTCACGGCCGGCGGCCTTCCCCTGGCCGACCGCCTCTTCTTTGTCAACAACCACGACTACGACGAGTCGCCCCTCACAGTCGACGCTGACACCCGGCGTGTCTACGCCCCCTACAGCCCCGTCACCCTCAACCTCACGCTCAAGGGCGCCTCTGCACCCGAGCTCTTCTCGCTGGCCGTGCGCGACAGCCGCACCGACGAGCCTACCTACGACACCGGCAACATGATGACCGACCTGCTGCTGGGCAGCGAGCTGAGAGGCTTCGTGGCCGACCCCGGCTATTATTTCGCCAGGCCCGAAAAGCCCGCCGACGCCACGGAGCGGCAGCGCGCCGAGGCCCTCGACCTGCTGATGATGGTGCAGGGCTGGCGCAAGTATGACTGGCAGTCGCTGGCGCAGCCCGCCGACACCCTGCGCTACAAGCCCGAGACCACCCTCACCCTTGAGGGAAGAGTGTACAAGACGGTTGACATCAACCCCGTGGAGCCCGACGAGATAGAGCAGTGGCAGTACGGAATGGGCTACTCCGGCATGGACACCCTGGCCGAGGCCGACACCAATGCCGCCTCGGCCAACGGGCTCACCCTTACGCGCATCACCCTGGCCAACGACATGGCGGGCGTGAACCACCGCCCCATGAAGCGCGAGGTGATGGTCGAGGCCGAGCTGGCCGTGGGCGGAAAGTTTGTCGGCTCGGCACAAAAGACCCATGGCGGAGGCCGCTTCCTCTTTGAGATTCCGCCTTTCTATGGCACCGCCATCCTCAACATGAAAGCCTACAAGGCCAACGACTCCATCAAGAAGAACATGCTCTCGCTCAAGGACACGAAGAAACTCGACGAGACCCAGTGGCCCGACTACTACGTGAAGCGTGACATCTTCTACCCCGTGTTCCCCCAGCCCTACAGTTACTACCAGAACCACGCGCCCGACTTTGCCGTGCCCGCTGTGCCCGACACGCTCAGCCGGCTGTCCATGGAGAACGACATGCACGTGCTCAGCAACATTGACGTGAAGGGGCACCGCCGCGGGCGGCGCGGCATCAACTTCAGCAAGCCCGTGTTCACCGCCGACGCCTACGACCTCTACAACCTCGTCACCGACTACGGCCTGAGCTATGGCTATTTCGACATGCGCCAGTTCCCCGTGCAGGCCGCGCGCGTGCTCTTCGGCAACATGAACCTCCCCGTGAGCTTCAATGTCGACGCCTGGGTTGACAGCACCATCTTCTACCGCAGCTATGTGCCCGACACCAACGAGGCCCGCGGCTATCTGAACAACCGCAACCTCCGCGCGCTCCACGAAACCTTCCACCTCAAGCGGCTCAGCGAGCTTCGCTTTTTCACCGACTTCAACTTGCGCGACGAGGGCGCCTATGCAGACCACAGCTCCCTGCGCGCCGATGTCACCGTCGAGTTTGTGCCGTTTGCCGACGATGCCGTGCAGCCCTCGTTCCGCGACCGCCACGGCTATGTCGACGGCATCACCGTGCCCGCCACCTTCTACCAGCCCGACTACAGCAACCGCCAGCCCGGCGCGCCGGCCGACTACCGCCGCACGCTCTACTGGAACCCCAACGCCCGGACCGACAGCAGTGGCCGCCTCTCTGTGACATTCTATAACAACAGCCGCCCCACACGCATCAGGGTGAGCGCGGCCGGACTGACCTCCGACGGGCGCATTGTCAGGTAGGGCCTGACAGCCGCTGCCCCCGACCGTTTTGAACAACCCCTTATGACCGAAGACAAGGACATGAAATGGAAGGCGCTGGGTGAGAGCGAGGCCGCCTCGCTCCCTGCCGCCCGGATAGCCGCGTCGCTCAACAGCCGTCTTCGCGAGCACGCCTGTGTGGTTGTCACCGCACCGCCCGGTGCCGGCAAGTCAACCCTGCTGCCGCTGTCCATCCTCGACGGGATGGGCAGCGGCCGTGTCATTGTGCTGGAGCCCCGGCGCATCGCAGCCCGCCAGATTGCCGCGCGCATGGCCGCCTTGCTGGGCGAGCCGGTGGGGCGCACCGTGGGCTACCGCGTCAGATTCGAGAGCCGGGTGTCTGCCGGCACCCGCATCGAGGTGGTGACCGAGGGCATCCTGACGCGCATGCTGGTCGACGACGCCACGCTCGACGGCGTTTCGGCCGTTGTCTTTGACGAGTTCCACGAGCGCAGCCTGGCCTCCGACACCGCCCTTGCCCTCACGCGCGAGGTGCAGCGGGTCATCCGGCCCGACCTCAGACTTGTCATCATGTCGGCCACCATCGACACCCGCGCACTCTGCGCGGCCCTTGGCGCGCCGCTGGTGGAGAGCCGGGGACGCATGTTCCCCGTAGACATCCGCTATGGCGAGGAGGCCGGCGTGCGCGACTGCGCCGAGGTGGTGGCCCGCGCCGTGTGCCGCGCCCACCGCGAGCACGAGGGCGACATCCTGGCCTTTCTGCCCGGACAGGCTGACATCGAGCGCTGCGCCGCACTGATAGGCGGCGCGCTTGGCACCACCCGTGTCTGCCCGCTCTACGGACAGCTCTCCCCCGAGGCCCAGCGCGAGGCCATCGCCCCCTCGCCGCCCGGCGGGCGCAAGGTGGTGCTGGCCACTCCGGTGGCCGAGACCTCGCTCACCATCGAGGGGGTGCGGGTGGTGGTCGACTCCGGTTTCTGCCGCATGCCGGTGTTCGACGCGCGCAGCGGACTGACCCGTCTGGACACCGTGCGCGTGTCGGCCGACATGGCCCGGCAGCGCAGCGGCCGCGCGGGCCGTGTGGCCGACGGCGTTTGCTACCGGCTGTGGAGCAAGGCCACCGCGCAGCGCATGGCGGAGTGCCGTGTGCCCGAGATTGTCGAGGCCGACCTGTCTGCCACTGTGCTTGACATCGCTGCCTGGGGCGGTGGCGACATCAGCAGTCTGCCGTGGCTCACGCCCCCTCCGCCCGCCCACCTGCAACAGGCGCAGCGCCTGCTCCTGTCGCTTGGCGCCACCGACAGCCAGGGGCGCATCACCGCCCATGGCCGCCGCCTGCAGCAGCTGCCCTGCCATCCGCGCATCGCCCAGATGATGGCGCTGGCCCGGACTGATGAGGAAAAGGCGCTGGCCGCCGACCTTGCCGCGCTCCTGGAGGAGCGCGACCCCATGGCCGCCGGCAGCGGCACCGACCTCGGCATGAGGGTGCAACTTCTGCGCGAGGCGCGCCGGCGTGGCCATCCGGGCCGCTGGGCGCGCGTGGCCGATGTGGCGGCCCAGTACCGCCGGATGGCCGGCTGCCGCCGCGAGGACAACAGCGCACCCGGCACCTTTGCCGCCGGACGGCTTGTCGCCCGGGCCTATCCCGAGCGTGTGGCCATGGTCTGCGGCCACAACACCTACCAGCTGGCCGGCGGTGCGCGCGTGGCCCTTGACGGTCACGACGACCTTTCGGCACGCGACCTGCTGGCCGTAGCCTCGCTGGGCAGCCGCATCTTCCTGGCCGCGCCGCTGTCGCCGGACGACGCGCTGGCCATGGCTTCCGACTACGACCACGTGGCCTGGGACTCCAAGGCCGGGCGCGTGGTGGCGCAGCGCGAGCGGCGGCTGGGCACGCTGGTGCTGGTGGCGCAGCCGCTCCCGGGCGACTTGGCCGGGCTGCGCCAGCGGGTCATCTGCGAGGCTGCGGCCAAGGAGGGACTCTCCATGTTCGACTTCAATGACGAGGTGGAGCGTCTCCAGCGGCGCGTGGCGGCGGTAGCCGCCTGGCACCCGGAGCTCGCGCTGCCCGACCTCTCTGCCAGTGCCGTGCTCAGCCGTGCCTCCGAATGGCTTCCCCCCTACCTTGGCAAGGCCTCCACGGTGGCCGAGCTGCGCAAGGTTCCCCTTGCCGAGGCCCTGTGGTCGCTGCTCGACTATGCCCGGCAGCAAGCAGTCGACCGCCTGGCGCCCACCCATGTCACCGTGCCCACCGGCAGCCGCATCCGCGTGGACTACCGGCCGGCCGACGGCGCGCCGGTGGTCAGTGTGCGTTTGCAGGAGTGCTTTGGCCTGACCGGCACGCCCTGCGTCGACGGCGGGCGCCGCCCGGTGCTGATGGAACTGCTCTCGCCGGGCTTCAAGCCGGTGCAGCTCACGCAGGACCTCCGCAGTTTCTGGCAGTCCGCCTACTTTGAGGTGCGCAAGGAACTGCGCCGCCGCTATCCCAAGCACCACTGGCCCGACAACCCGCTTGAGGCCGCCCCCGTGCGCGGGGTGAAGCGGTCCAAGTGACAAACCGGTCCGCGCTGATTTTCTTGAACCCAAATCGGTCATCAGACCGAAACAGGCAAAAAAGTGAGAAGTCTTCCCTCTTTCCGCCCCTTGTCACTGTTTCTTCCGGCATCTTGCTGCCGCAAGTGTTTCGCCATAGCCCGCTATGCCTTCAACACTTACGTGGCAAGCTGCACGAAACAAACAGCAACCCGGGACGAAATCTAATGACCGATTTGGGTTGAACGGTCGGTTTCACATCGCCAAACGGCCCATTCCGCACTGCGGAATGGGCCGTTTGGCATGCCCGGATGGGCCGTTTGGCGAGCCGGAACGCACCGTTTGGCGGTCCGGGACAGGCCGTTCTGTTTTTTCACCCTGCTTTTGTCAGGCTTTTGCCGGTTTTACTTTGCACTTTTCTTGCTGCTCTGCTGAATAGCCTCGCGCTCAGTTGTCGCAAGCAGGGTCGGAAGCGTTGCAGCTTCTCACTCGCGTGTTTTGATCACCTCGCAGTCCCTGCCGTTGTCCACCTTGATGATATAGGTGCCGGCGGAGCGGACTGGCAGCTGGACCGAAGGCTGGCGGCCGGGGTTGACCGTGCGGCTGAACAGCGTGCGGCCGGCGGTGTCGTAAACGGTCACGCTCACGGCGCTGCCGTTGCCGCGGGCGAGTAGCAGCGTGCTGCCTGCCAGCTGTGCCAGGCTCTTGCCGCCCTGCGCGGTCACGCTCCCTATGGCGGTCTCGCCGGCCACCCTCACGGTGATGGTGTCGTGAACCTGCTCGCCGTCCAGTCCGGTGTAGCGGAAGGCAAAGCGGTAGTCGCCCGGCTGGCTGGCCTTGCCCTTGAAGGCCACCTCCCTGTTGGTGGTCACCGTCTTTTCGAAGCCGTCAACCATGCCGTAGCTCTTCTTTGTGCCGTCGGGCGCGAAGCTGGCGGTCAGCATGGCCTGCTTCACGTAGCGCAGCCGCGTGCTGTATGTCACCGAGTCGCCCAGGTTGGCCGTCACCACGGTGGCGGGGTTCATGCGCCGCGGCGCCAGGCTGTCGGCCAGGCAGTAGCCCAGGTGTGGCGGCTGGTTGTAGCCCGCGTTCTGCCAGGCCACACCCATGCGGTAGACGTGGTCGTGCATGAGGGTGGGTACGCGGTAGGCTGTCGGCGTGAGGGTGGTGAACACGTTGAGCGTGGCGCAGTCCTGCTTGTTGAACAGCACAATCTCCTCGCGCCAGTCGCCGAAGAGGTCGGCCTGGAGGCACGGTGTCTGCTTGGTGCTGTTGCAGGTCGACGAGCTGCCGTAGTCGTAGAGGTTCTTGCCGCCGATGTAGAGGCGCGTGGTGCCGTTGCCGTTCCACTTGTCAATCTTTCCGCCGTCGAACAGCTCCTCCTGCAGGTCGCCGTCCCAGTAGGTGCGGAAGTTCAGCGACGTGGACTTCTCGCTGATGGCGTTGCCCGTGGCGCACGAGCGCGGGCTGCGGTCGTTGCTCGACATAAACTCGCCGCCGGGGTTTTCCGCGTCAATGTCGGCGCACAGCCCGCGGCCGTTGTCGGCCGAGCCCGTGGCACTGTGGAGCACCTCGCCGGTGGCCGCGTCGTGCAAGTCCCATCCGTAGGGCTTGTCCTCGTGAACGGAGAACACCTGCAGTCCGTCCCTTCCGGGGACGAATTTGCCCACGTGTATCGCGTCGCCATGGCCGTAGCCTGTGGAGTAGAGCAGCTTGCCGTCGTTGTCGATGGCGCACGCCCCGTAGACAATCTCGTCGCATCCGTCGCCGTCAACGTCGGCCACGCTCAGGTTGTGGTTGCCGTTGCTGTATGCCGTCTTGCTGCCGGTCTTCCTGCCCGTGGGCGCCTTTCCGGCGTAGGCTTTTGACTTGAAGTCGGCGCCCACAACCGAGTAGTTCGACTTCGATGTTGACTGGTGAATCCATTTGGTCGACAGCTCCTTTCCGTCAAAGTTCACCGCCCACAGGTAGGCGCGCGTGTAGTAGCCGCGGCACATCACCGCGCTCGGGTTCTTTCCGGCCCCGTCAAGGTAGGCCACGCAGGCCAGGTAGCGTTCGGCGCGGTTGCCGTAGTTGTCGCCCCAGAAGTCCTTGTCCGAGGGGTGCGCGCCCTCCTTGTTCAGCGTTCCGGCGCGGTTGGGGTTGTACCACACGGTATGGATGGCCTCGCCGGTGAGTCCGCTGAACACCGTGAGGTATTCGGGCCCGCTGAGCACCTGTCCCGTCTTGTTGTAGTAGGTCTTCGTGTTGTCGTGCCCCTTGATGGTGGCGTCGGTTGCGGCCTGGTTCACATAGTTGCCCTTGCCGTCGGTGCTGCCCGGCGCCGTCTTGCAGACCACCTCTGCCCGGCCGTCGCCGTCAAAGTCGTACACGAGGAACTGGGTGTAGTGCGCGCCCGCGCGGATGTTCCTGCCCAGGTCGATGCGCCACAGCCTGGTGCCGTCGAGCCTGTAGCAGTCCAGGATGACGTTGCCCGTCCACTCGTCGGTTCCGGTGTCCGCGTGCCCGTTGTCCTGCGAGTTGCTGGGGTCCCACTTCACCACCAGCTCATACTGTCCGTCGCCGTCCACGTCGCCGGCGCTGCAGTCGTTGGGCGAGTAGGTGTACTCATAGCCCTTGATGTTGGTGCCGGCGGCCGGCCGGTCGAGCTTGACGGTCTTGTAAAGGTCGGCCCACGGGGTCACGGCCTCGGTGGTGTCGGTGGCCACGCCGTCGCGCTTGGTCACCACCTGTATGCGGTCGGAGGCGTTGCCGGCAAGCGAAGTGTTGGTGGCATACAGGTTTTTCTTGGCGGTCTCGCCGTTCTTCAGCACGTCAAAGGTGGTGGCGTCCTCGCTGTCGGTGCCGAGGAACCGCCAGCTGACAAACAGGTTTGCGCCGTTCTTCACGGCCACCACGCCGCGGTCCAGCTTCTCCATCTGGCCGGGCTGCGTCACCTGTGCGAGGGCCGGTGTGGCGGCCAGCGCCAGTGCCGCTGCGCAGAGTCTTGTTTTCTTCATGTTAGTAGTGTCTTTAAGTTCTTTGTGGCAAAGGTACAACAAAGAACGGTAAGCGCGCGCTTCCGCACACATTGCCGTCCCCTGTTTTTGTTTTTATTAACACGCCGGACAGGCCGTTTCACACATCTTTTTCGTTACTTTGCATATAATATGTTCGCGTGAACCTAAATAAATAGCCCACGCTTCCCGGGGCCAAGGTGGCGCAAACAGTTGTCCTTAACTAACAAATAACTAAAACAAACAACAAAACATGAAGAAACTATTGCTGCTTCTTGCACTCTTCGCCCTGCCGGGGCTGAAGGCCGGCGCACAGCGCGCGGTCGACAAGATTGGCCGTGGCCTGGTGGCCGTGAAAGTCTCCGGCGGCGTGTACTGTAGCTGGCGCATCCTCGGAGAGGAGTATTACGACGTGACCTACAACATCTACCGCGACGGCACGCAACTCAACTCGGCGCCCCTGTCGGTGTCCAACTTCACCGACCGCGGCGGCAGCGCGGCGTCCGAATACACGGTCGAGGCCGTGGTGCGCGGCGTGAAGCAGGCCAAGTGTGCCGGCGTGAAGCCGCTGGCCAACGGCTGGCTCGAGATAGTGCCCGACCACGGCACGCTCCCCGGCACCTTTGTGCCCAACGACGCCACCGCGGCCGACCTTGACGGCGACGGCGAGCTGGAGCTGGTGGTCAAGTTTGACCACGCCAACACCGGCGACGACACCTACACCGTGATTGAGGCCTACAAGCTCAGTGGCAAGAAGCTGTGGTGGATCAACTGCGGCCGCAACATGGGCGACTTCCAGAACAACGAGATTAACATTGCCGCCTACGACTGGGACCTTGACGGAAAGGCCGAGTGCGTGATGAGGGCCGCCGACGGCACCGTCATCCACATGGCCGACGGCACGTCGCTGACCATCGGCGACGCCTCGAAAAACTACCGTCACGAGGGAGAGGGGCAGTGGTTCGTGCACGAGGGCGCCGAGTACCTGCTCTATCTCGAGGGCGCCACGGCCAAGCCCTATCCCATCGGCCCGGACAGCCACCCCGACTACGCCGAGTATCCGCTGAAGCGGCTGGAGGACGGCGAGACCGACCTTGCCGCCGCCTGGGGCGACGGCTACGGCCACCGCTCGTCCAAGTATTTCTTTGGCGCACCCTACCTTGACGGGCGCCGCCCCAGCATCTTCCTGGCGCGCGGCATCTACACCCGCCACAAGATGATAGCCTACGACGTTGACCCCGCCACCCACAAGCTCACCCAGCGCTGGAAATGGTACAACAGCACCCGCGGCAGCTGGTACGGACAGGGCTACCACAACTATGTGGTGGCCGATGTCGACTGGGACGGGCGCGACGAGATTGTCTTCGGCTCGATGACCATCGACGACAACGGCCACGGCCTGGCCACAACGGGCCTCGGCCACGGCGACGCCCAGCACGTGGGCGACTTCGACCCCTACCGCCACGGACAGGAGTTCTTTGGCTGCAACGAGGACCATCCCGGCAACAACCTGGCCGACGCCACCACGCGCAAGATTCTCTACCGCTACACGGCCGGAAAGGATGACGGCCGCGGCATCATGGGCAACTTCTCAAACGACTTCCCGGGGTGCCAGGGCGAGTCGGCGCGCGACCCCAACCTGATCAGCGCGGTCACCTGCGCCCCTATTCCCGAGGGCACCAAGGACAACATCGCCCAGAACTTCCGCATCTACTGGGACGGCGACCTCTGCGAGGAGACGTTCAACGGCGCCGGCAGCCACGACACCGAGGGCGTTGTGCTGAAATATGGGAAGGGTGTCATCGCCAGGCTCTCGGGCTCGCTCACCAACAACTACACCAAGGCCACGCCATGTCTGCAGGCCGACCTCTTCGGCGACTGGCGCGAGGAGGTGGTGATGCGCACGGCCGACAACAACATCCGCATCTACACCACCACCACGCCAACCCCGTGGCGCAACTACACCCTGTGGCACGACCACCAGTACCGCAACGCCGTGGTGTGGCAGATGAACGGCTACAACCAGCCGCCCCACGCCAGCTATTTCCTGGGCGAGCTTGAGGGCATCACCGTCGCCCCGCCGCCACTCACCAACACCGGCCGCACCGAGGTGGCCAACGGCGGCACCATCGGTGCCGACGGCAACGGCAAGCACCTGATGCTCAGCGAGACGGGCAACATGACCGTGAGCGTGGCCGATGGCGCCGAGCCCTATATCCTCACCGACAACGCACCCACATGGGTGCAGGGCCACGACAGCAACACCAACATCACCACCGACACCTACACCCACACGCTGACCGGCGGCGCGCTGGCTGGCGCGATGCGGCTGGTGAAGCAGGGCGACGGCACGCTGGTGATGCCCAAGACCGTGCACACCTATTCCGGGACCACCGACGTGTGGGCCGGAACGCTGCGCTGTGACGGCACGCTGCAGAACAGCCGCGTGTGGCTCAACCGCCACACCACACTGCTGACTGACGGCGGCAAGTTCATGAAGGGCATCCGGGCCGACTACAACGCCACGATCGATGCCGGCGGCAAGGGCACCCTTGCCACTGTCACCACCGACTCGCTCATCCTTAACTTCGGCGCAGTGGTGGCTGTCGACCTTGACGCCTCCACCCACCGGGCCGACCAGCTGTGCGCCCGGGTGCTGAAGATAGAGAAGAAGAACTGGAAGAACGGTCCGGCCCACAGCGCGCCGGTGTTCCACTTTAACGTCATGGGCCGCGACGGCTCCGCAATCACCGGCGATGGCAGGTACCTGCTGGGCGAAGTCGCGGCGGTCGACGGCAACCTCTCGGACATCAAGCTTGAGGGGCTGGGCAACCTCAAGGGCGCGCTCACCGTCGAGGAGGGCAAGCTCTACCTCGACGCGACGGCCTTCCAGGCCGGCAACGTGACGTGGACAGGCGGTGCCGGAAGCAAGTGGGACTTTGGCGAGACGGTGAACTTCACTCCCGCCGGGGGCGGCGACAGCCGCGCCTTCGTGCCGGGCGACACCGTGGTGTTCGACGACAGCGCCCTGACAACGCAAGTCACGGTCAGCGGCAGGGTGGCCCCGAAGCGTGTGGTGTTCAACAATGCGGCCAAGGTCTACTACCTCGGCGGCGACAGCATTGTGGGCAGTCCCTCGCTGGAGGTCAGGGGCGCCGGCAAGGTGAACATCAACAATGTGAACCGCTTCGGCGACACCGAGATTTCCAACGGCAAGCTGTATGTCAAGAAGCTGGCCAACAACATCGGCCAGGACTATGGCGCGCTGGGCGGAACATCGAGCAAGATCAGCATCACCAACAATGCCGTGCTGGGCGTCTCAGACGATATCACCACTACACAGGCCATCACCGTGGGCGAGGGCGGTGCCACCATCGAGGTGGCCTCGGGCAAGACGCTCACCATGAACACTGCCATCAGGCAGAGCGGCGCCGGGCGCGCGCTCACCAAGACCGGGGCCGGCGCGCTCACGCTGGGCAGCAACAACACAGTGTCCAAGCTGGTGATCAGGCAGGGCGCTGTGAACGCCATCATCGACGGCGGCTACAACCAGTTGCCGGCAACGGTGGCCTTTGAGGGCGGAACGCTCTACGACTCCAACACCGAGGGGATGCCGGGCAACACCAACAAGGCCAACTTCGTGGTGGAGGAGGGCCAGAGCGGCACCATCTACTGCGACCCGCGCTGCGGGTACACCGGCACGCTCACCGGCTCGGGGACCCTGACTGTCTACGCCGCCGGCGCACGCAACTATTTCCAGGGCGACTGGAGCGCCTTCGAGGGCACGCTTGTGCCCGGGCTGTCGCAGCGTGGCACCTACGGGCCGTCGTTTGATTTCAGCAACGGCTACGGACTGCCCAAGGCCACGCTGAAGCTCAACGCCGACGTGACATTCAACAACAATGGCAACAACGTGACGCTGGGCCGCGTCACCGGCTCGGGCACGCTGGCCGGAACGGGCAGCTACTATCTGGGTGACGACAACGAGGACTTCATCTTCAGTGCCTGCTCGAATTCGAAGCTGGTGAAGCGAGGCTCGGGCACCATGAAGATTATGACACTCGGCCGCATTAACGGCGCTGTCGAGGTGAAGGCCGGAAGGCTCACCTTCAACCAGTCGTCGCTGTCAACCCTGGTGATTGGCGCCAACCAGCTCACCGTCAACGGCACGGGCGAGGTGATGGGCCAGGGACTGCTCAGCTCGGTGACTGTAGGCTCGGGAGCCACGCTTTCACCCCGCGCCCTGTACAGCGAGACTACGCCCGGAACCATCAAGGTCAGCGGCCTGCTCGGTGTGAACGCCGGCGCCACGGCCCACTTCCTGGTTGGCGGCAGCAAGTGCTCGCAGGTGCAGGCCAAGTTCCTCACGGTCAACGGCAAGGTCAAGGTGACGCTCGCAGACGGCTTCGAGCCGCGGGTGGGTGCAGCCTACACCCTTTGGACAGCCTCCAACTCGTTTGGCGGCCAGCCTACGTTCGACCTCCCCGCGCTGCCCGAGGGCTACGCCTGGGACACCACCGGACTGCTGGCCAAGGAGGGCGTGCTCCGCATCACCGGCACCGACGGCATCCAGACGATAGACAACAGTGCCACCGTGCGGTGCGAGGTCTACACGCTCACCGGTCTGAAGCTCGGCGAGTTCACCGCCAGGAAGTATGAAGTGCGCCGGCATCTCGCTCAATATAAAATGTACGCGCGTACATTTATTATTAAGATGCACTCAGACAAGGTGACCGAAGTGAAGAAGATGTTTTAAACCTGCTTGGCCTGTGGGGGGCGGCACGCCGCCCCTCACAGGCCGTTGCCCTTTCAGCCAGACAGGCTTTCAGGTTGCCGCGCAGAACAGCTTGCGCCAATCTGACAGCCTGTCTGTTTTTACCCGGCGAGCCGTTTTTCTTAGTAAGAAAATCAAAAATCACAGGTTGAAGCGTGCGCTTAGGCTTAAATTTGCAGAAATTTTGAGACAGACTCTATTTATTACTAAAATTAAAACAGTACTATTATGACTAAAAGACTTCTGTTGCAGTTCTTGGCTGCCATGGGATTTGTGTCCGCCTCTGCCTACAACGCAGGCGAATACATCTACACCCCGGACTCCAAGTACAAGACCACAGCGGACAACGTTGTGACCAATGGCGATTTCTCCAGCTCGTTTGCCGGCTGGTCTAATGGCTCTGACGAGACACAGGGCGAGCCATCGACCAGTGCCTGGTCGCTTGTGGCCGGGGTCGGCCCAAAGGGTGAGACCGTGGCCGAGTCGGCCAGCGACACGCAGGAAAGTGTGCTGGCGCGCATGTGGTCGGTTGACGACCTTGGCGGTGCCGGCCTCTACGTGTACTCCTATTATGTGATGAGCGGTGCCGAGGGCAGCACCTCGGTGACCAAAGGCAAGTCCAACTATCTGAACTTCTACGTGAACCAGGATGGCACTTATGCCACGAACGCGCGCAATGTCGCCGACGTGCAGGCCTTTAACACCGAGTGGAAGCTGGTGACCGACACCGTGAACCTGAACCAGGGCGACTTCTTTGTGATGTACGTCAGCGGCATGGCCATCGGCACGCGTATCGCCAATGTGTCCATCAACAAGGTGACACAGGTGTTTGACGACCGCATTGTTGAGGCCAAGAAAGCCTATGTGGAGGAGCTGCTGGCCAATGGCTGGATGACCAATGGCAAAGAGGACTTCCTCGCAGAGCTGCAGGAGTACTACAATGCGTTCAAGGGCGCGGCGGGCGATGACCCCGATGACATTGACGCCATGAACGCCTATGTGGAGAGTGTGGACGACTGTATCACCGCGTTCCTTGAGAACAACTCCGCCAGCATGATGGGCAACTTCAAGCACTGGAACACCACCAGCAGCAAATATCAGAAGACCAGTGGCATTGGTGACTGGGTGTTCACCAGCGGACGCTGGTTCCACTGCAACAGCAACGATTCCGATGAGCGTGAGCGGCTGCGCGAGTATGTGGACTTTGGCATAGGCCGTGCATACGACATGCCAGACGCTTCGGCCACAGTGACCAAGACCTGGGACCCCGGCAAGTATTTCATGAAGCTTGACGTGAGGGGTTACTATATGCTCACAAATACAAGCGCCTACTATGACGCTGACCTGAACAGCGAGGTGAAAGGCTGCACAATCTTCGGAGGCAACGTGACCAAGGACCTTGGCACGCTGGAAACGCGCAACGATGGGAAAACCTACACCCTGTTCTTTGAGATTCCCGAAGACCAGGCCGGTGTGGAGAACAACGTGAAGTTCGGCTTCAACTTTGTGCTCCCCGAGGATGAGAAGGGAAAGAAGAGAGGCGGCAATATCCAGTTAGGCAACCTCATTGTGCGCCGCATCGGTCTCTCTGAGGAGCAGCTGGCCCACAACAACCTGGTGGACGAAATCGCCACGGCACAGCACGCACTGAAGGTGATGATCGACTCTGCCAAGGTGGTGGCCACCAAGGACGAGTACAAGTGGGGCAAGGCCCAGATGAACGACTCCACCGCCAAGGGCGAGGCCGAATACCAGGCTTCGCTTGCCAAGGTGGATGCCAACGGCAAGGAGGTGAAGGTTGACGACGACCTGGATGCCGACTATTCCGCCACCCTGAACAGCTATATGGCCATAGTCCGCAAGGGCATGGTGAACCTCTACGGCTACTGCCAGCCCTATTTCGACCTGAAGGACGCTGTGGCTGAGGCCGACGCCAAGCTCGCCGACCCGCTCAACGCCAATGGTGACGCCACGCTGAAAGGACAGCTCGAGACTGCCATCAGCGAGGCCAAGGCCCTTTATGCTACATACGCTGTACTTGATGACGATGCCACCATCCTGGCAGAGAGAGCCAAGTACAACGAGAAGCTCGCCGCCCTGACCGCTGCCCAGACCGCCTACCTGATTACCACGGCCAGCGTGGCAAACCCCACCAGCATAGCGATAACCAACCCCGACTTTACCAGCAAGACCAGCGGCTGGACCCTGAGCGAGTCAATCCCCGGCAAGGAGACCTTCAAGTCCGGTGCAGATGACAGCTATGCGAGCGGACGCCGTGCAGCTGTTTGGCGTGGCAACACCGCGTCTCCCCAGAGCAAGCTCGTGCAGAAGGTGACGCTGACCCACAAGGGCCTGTACGCTTACAGCGCCAATGCACATGCCATGAATGAGAACAAGGGCCGTGACTTGGGCCAGGCCCTGATTGTCGAGGCTGACGAGGAGAATGGCATCGTGGCCGACACCATCTACATCTGCGACCTGAACAAGGTGCACCTCCTCTTCGGCCTGAGCGAGACCGAGGACTCCGTGCCTGTTCACAGCCGCAAGATAGAGTATTCCGGCAACGATCAAGTTAACGGCTACATTTGCGGCGCCTATGTGGTGTTTGCCGAGAAGGCAGACCAGGATTCGCTGACCTACCAGTTTGGTATGAGCTCGTACGGCCAGGTGGATGGCGCAGGCTCGAATGCCTACGGCTTCGGCGACAACAAGGTGCTCTATCTCGGTGAAGCCGCCAAGGCTTTCGCTGACGTGAAGGCACAGTCGGCCACGAGGATTGCCAACGCCAAGGCCATTCTCGCCGCCAGCGCAGCCAACGAGTCGCAGGCCGTGAAGAACGTCGCCTCGCGTGTGACCCGCCGTCTGGCCGACGCCGAGAAGCTCGCTGCCGGCGAGGTGACCACCACCCAGCAGCTCTCGGCGCTGGTGAACGCCGTGAACTATGTGGAAGAGCTGGCCGGCCAGCTTGACGAGCTGGCTACCGGTATCAACACCGTAACGGCAGACTTCGTGAAGGCCAACGTGGTGAAGGGCGTCTACAACCTCTCCGGCGTGAAGGTGGCTGACGATATCAACAGCCTCCGCGCACTTGGCAAGGGCCTGTATATCATCAACGGCAAGAAATACGTAGTGAAATAAACCGCGCCTCGCTGTCGCCCGACAGCAGGAAAGCTTCGGGGGGGAGTGACAGAAGTCGCTTCCCCCCCTGTTTTGTGTAATGCGGTGCCGTGTCTCAAAAAACACATTATTTTTCCCAAACTTTAAAGATGCGATTTTTTTGTTTATTTGATGTTTTTTTGTTATTTTGCAAATTGTATCGGCAACTACCAGGCTAATGACAAAACAAATATTATTATACTAACAGAACATTTATGAAGAAACTCTTTTTCTGTGTCTCTCTCGCACTTGCGGGATTGATGACTTCCTGCGTTGACAAGAACGAGGAGGTGGATGCGGAGTCCAAGCCGGAATGGCTGGGGGAAAGCATTTATGCGGAACTGAAGAATCCGAACCAGAAAGCCCTCATCGGCTCGTTCAACACCTACCTGAGGCTGGTGGACGACCTGGGCTACACGGAGATTCTCAGCAAGACCGGCAGCAAGACGGTCTTCCCGGCCAACGACGAGGCTTTCGGGCGTTTTTTCCAGAAGAACGACTGGGGCGTGACCTCCTACGAACAGCTGTCGGAAGCCCAAAAGAAGCTGCTGCTCTACTCCTCGATGATTGACAACGCCATGCTGGTGAGCATGCTCTCCAACACAAGCGGCAGCGGCGGAATCGTCAGGGGCTACGCCATGAAGCACAAGACCGCCATCAGCGCCACCGACACGATTACGCACATTTACAGTGCGGCCGGCATGCCCGAGAACAACAAGTACTGGACACCTTATTATAATAAGGGCATTGACATCATCTGCGACAACACCACGCCAATGATGGTTCACCTCACCCGTGAGTACATGGTGAACAACAGCATCACCACAACGGGCGCGGGCAGCGACTTCGAGATTCTCACAGGCCAGCCCTATACCGAAGGCTCCGCCTACGTGTTTAACAACCGCATTGTGACCAAGTCGCCCTACAGTGACGGCATGACCTGCCAGAACGGCTACATCCACCAGCTGGAAAACGTGCTGCTGCCGCCGGGCAACCTGGCCCAGGAGATAGCGCGCGACAGCGAGACCTCGCTTTACAGCAGGATGGTCGACTACTTCTCGGCACCCTATTTCGACCAGGCCACGACCAACAGCTACAATGCCGCCGCCATACAGTACGGCAAGCCGCTGATTGACTCCATCTTCCAGAAGCGCTATCTCAGTGACAACTCGCAGGAGAGCCAGCTGCAGTACGGACCGGACAACCAGCGCGCCGAGGCCACACTGAAGTTTGACCCCGGATGGAACACCTACAAGATGCAGACGGTGAACACCACCGACAACTCCATCGCCGACATTGCAGCCATGTTTGTGCCCACAGACAAGGCCATCGAAGACTTCTTCCTGCCCGGTGGAGCCGGCTCCTATTTCATGAGCATCTACGGCAACTACGAGAACACGCGCGAGAACCTGAGGCGCAACATTGACTCGCTGTATGTCAAGAAGCCCGACGTGATAGCGAAGATTATCCGCAACCTGCAGCACGCCTCGTTCTCCAACTCCGTGCCCAGCAAGTTTGCCACGCTGCCCAGCGACGGCGGCGAATACCTGGCAGTGAGCGTGGACAAGCTGGCGCGCAACGCCGAGGGAAAGTATGACGTGAAGTTTGCCAACAACGGCGTGATTTACAAGCTCAACGAAGTGGTGGCACCCGATGAGTTCAGCTCGGTGTTCGCCCCCGCCTCCTGGTATCCCGACCTCCAGGTGATGAGGTGGATGGTGGAGCAGCCCAGCGACGGTGCCGGAAACGACTTCAAGTACTACCTGCTGGCCATGCAGGCCAACTACGCCTTCTTCATCCCCGAGGACTCGGCGTTTGCCAACTATATGTACGTCAACCCCGCCACCATGGGCAAGAACCAGCCCGAGGCGCTGCGCTTCAACTATGTGTATGACGCGGCCAGGAAGCAGTGGAAGCTGAAGGTGGAGCGTTACAACTATGACCTGGAGAAGAACGAGCCGGGCAGCTTCATCTCTGAGGTGTCGGACGTGACCGCGTTCAAGTCGCAAATCATTGACATCCTGAACTACCACACCGTGGTGCTTGACCCGGGTGAGACCTTCGGCGTGAACAACTACTACAAGACCAAGAATGGCGGCACCATCAGAATCACCAAGGCCGCGAAAGGCGGCACGGTGGGCAGCGGCGCGCAGATTGACAACAACCAGCCCATGTCGGAGATTACAGATGTCTTCGATGAGAAAAACGGCGTGGCACTGCGCATTGACCGCGTGATAGAAGGCCCGCGCAACAGCGTTTACAAGACCCTGCGCGACGCGCACCCCGGCCACTTCCAGAAGTTCTTCGACCTGTGTACGTGGATTGACGGCAGCGCCGAACTGATGAACTGGCTGGGCATCAGCGATGTGCCCAACGACTTCGGCGTGAGCCCGCAAGACCGCTATGTGCTGTTCACCAGCACCTATGGCACGGGCAACAGTGCCATACAGGACGCCTGCCTTGACATGAACGTCAAGATGTTCAACACCTATAACTACACGCTCTATGCGCCTTCTGACGATGCCATGGAGGAAGCCTACGGCAAGGGCCTGCCAAGGCCCGGGGAGATGGACAGCGAATATGAGCGGCTGCTTGACCTCGAGGCCAGTGACCCTGAGGAGGCCGAAGCCGGCAAGGCTGTGCTCTACAAGAAGCTGGGCGTGATTCGCGACTTCCTGCGCTACCACTTCCAGAGTGTCTCGGTGTATGCCGACAACGTGGTTGCCGGCGGAAAGTTCAGCACAATGCTGTCTGACGAGGTGGGCGTGTCCTACGCGAACCAGGTGAGCGGCGGCGACGGCAAGCTCGTGGTGACCGACAACCATGGCACCCCGCACCACATTGACGCCGGCCAGGGCGAGCGGCTGTCGAACCTGATGGCCCGCGACTACTGGTTTGACGGAGAGAAAGTGAATGCGGCCAGCAAGATCACCACCTCCTCGTTCTGTGTGATTCACGAGCTGGCCGAGCCGATGAACTGGCACAGCGGAACCGACCGCTATGACGGCGAATGGAGCAGCCAGGGCGCAAAGGCCCGCGCACACAAGGTTTACAAAAGACTCAAAGCTAAGAACCAACTTTAAAGCGTAGTACTATGAAGATAAGAAGATTATTGTTCGCCGCCCTGTGCTGCATGGTCAGTCAGGCTGTGCTGGCGCAGGCCAAGCGAATATCGGGTACGGTGACAGACAACGAAGGCCCGGTGATGATGGCCAACGTTGTCGAGGTGGATGCCAACAACCGTATCGTCTCGGCCTCGCAGACCGACTTCAACGGCAACTTCTCCATGCAGGTGAAGAGCCCGAAGAACAAACTGCGGTTCTCCTATGTGGGTGACAAGACCAAGGTGCTGGCCATTGGCAGCCAGACCTCGTTCAAGGTGAAGCTGGAACCCGAGTCGACCACCCTGAAGGAAGTGACCATCAAGGCGAAGCGCTCGAACACCGGCGGACTGATGATGTCGAAGAAAGAGGTGGCCGTGTCGCAGCAGATGATGGACATGTCATCGGTGGAGGGCCTCTCGTTCACCTCGGCCGACGAGGCCCTGCAGGGCGAGATTGCCGGCTTGGACATTGTGTCAAACTCGGGTAACCTTGGCGCCGGCACCACCATGCGACTGCGCGGTGTGACCACCATCAACGGCAACTCCAACCCCCTGATTGTGGTGGACGACCAGATATTTGACAACCCCGACGACAATTTCGACTTCTCCAACGCCACCGAGGAGCAGTATGCCTCCCTGCTCTCGGTCAATGTGGAGGACATCGCCAGCATCACGGTGCTCAAGGATGCCGCCGCCACGGCCGTGTGGGGCGTGAACGGCTCGAACGGTGTGATCAAGATTAACACCAAGCGCGGCGCGCGCGGAAAGACCCGCGTCAACTTCAAGTATATGTTCTCAGGCACATGGCAGCCCGAAGGCTACCACCTGCTCAACGGTGATGACTACACCATGCTCATGAAGGAGGCCTTCTACAACCCGCAGCAGGCCTCGAACGCCACGACAGACATCTACGAGCTGAACTATCTGGGCGACCGCTGGGCCGAGTCGGAGAACTGGAACAACAACACCGACTGGGTGGACGAGGTGACACAGTTCGGACAGAAGCACGACTATTCCGTGAACCTCTCGGGCGGCGGACAGAAAGCCACCTTCCGTATCAGTGCCGGTTACACCCACCAGACGGGTACCATCATCAAGCAGGTGCTCGACCGCTTCACCACCCGCCTGGCACTTGACTTCAACGTGAGCGAGCGTATCCGCTTCACCACCAACTTCTCGCTGACCTACACCGACAACCAGCGCAACTACAAGGACTTGCTGGGCATCGCCCAGAAGCTGGCGCCGAACATGTCGGTTTACCGCCAGAACGCTGACGGCTCGAACACAAGCGACTATTACATCATGAACTATACCGACCAGTCGAGCAAGCTCACGCCGGCCATGGGCAACTATTCCTCCTACCAGCTCCGCGACATCCGCTCGCTGGGCAACCCCGTGGCCATCGCCAACCTGGCCTCAAAGCGTGAGAAGGTGTACCGACTGAACCCCGACTTCAACATCAAGTACGAGCTGCTGGGCATTGACGAGGGCACGCACCGACTCACGTTCAACGGCCGCGTCTATTTCGACATTTATGCCAACAGCTCTCCCTCGTACTGCCCCGCCGCCCTTGTTGACGCCCCGCTGAACAACGCGACTGACAGCTACAATGTGTCGGCAACGTCGGAGTCGAACCGCTTCAAAATCAATGGCCGCACTTCGCTGACCTACACCCCGTATTTTGGAAACGAGGACTGGAACGGACAGCTGATGGCGCAGTATGAGCTGGGCACAGAGAAATACACCAGCCAGTCGGTGACCATGCGGCAGGTGCCCACCGGGCTTTCCGCCCCCACGGTGCCGGCCGACCTCAGCTCGATGACCAGCAGCAGCTCGAAGTACAACAGCCAGAACCTGCTGTTCAACGGCTTCCTCTCCTACAAGGAGCGTTACGTGGCCAACTTCTCGCTGCGTATGGACGGTACGTCGCGCCTCGGCCCGAAGAACAAGTGGGTTTACTCGCCGGGTGTGTCGCTGCGTTACAACATCAGCGAGGAAAAGTTCTTCAAGCCCTTGCAGAGCGCGGTGTCCCTGCTTAGCCTCCGCGCCAGCTGGGGTATCGTGGGCCGTCAGCCTTCCAAGGACTACCTCTTCTATAACAGCTACAACACCAGCAGCGCAGAGTACGGACCCACCGTGGGCTGGGTGCCCGTGGCCTCGATTGACGGCATGAAGCTGGACGACCTGAACGTGGAGAAGACAGAGTCGTACAACCTCGGCTTCAACCTCGGCCTGTTCAACAACAAGTACGAGATTGACTTTGACTATTATAACAAGAAGACCACCGACCTGCTGATGTCAAACCTGAGCGTGCCGACAATGACCGGCTTCCCCACACTGTCTTACGCCAACGTGGGAACGATGAAGAACGAGGGATGGGAGATGAACTTCAACGCCCGCGACTTCATCAAGAGGGGCAAGTTCTCGGTGAGCGCCAGCTTCAACGTGGCCCAGAACTCGAACAAGCTCACGGAGATGGACGAGACGGTGCTGGCCGGCCTGAACAACTCCAACAACTGGACTGCCACCTCGCGCGGCTCGTATGTGCAGCGCGTGCAGCTGGGCGCCGCGCTCGGATCCATCTTCGGCTTCCGCTACAAGGGCGTCTACCAGTACTCGTATGAGTATCTGGAGAACTACCGCAAGGAGAACGGACTGACCACAGGCGAGTACGAGGCCTGGATCAACGACAAGCTGGCCAGCGGCTGGACGGCCCCCGTGGCAACCGACGCCAACGGACGTGTGCTCATGGACAAGGAGACAGGCAAGCCCAAGCGGCTGGTATACAACTATGACGAGGGCAGCACCACTTACCAGTTCCAGGGCGGTGACGCCATTTACGAGGACATCAACCACGACGGCCAGATTAACCAGCTTGACGTGGTGTACCTCGGCAGCTCGCAGCCCAAGGTGAACGGCGGATTCAACCTGACGCTCAGATACGGAAACTTCAGCGTGAAGGGACGTTTCATGTACCGCTTCGGCAACAAGGTGGTGAACTTCGCCCGGATGGACCTGGAAAAGATGTTCACAACCTACAACCAGAGCGCGACGGTGAACTACCGCTGGCGCAAGGACGGCGACGACACGCCCATGCCGCGCGCCATGTACAACACGGCTTACAACTGGCAAGGCTCTGACCGCTATGTGGAGGACGGCTCGTTTGTGCGCTTCCAGAACCTCCAGGTGGCTTACTCGTTCCCGAAAAAGACCATCAAGCGGTTCGGACTCAACCAGCTGCAGCTCTACTTCTCCATGGACAACCTCTATTGCTGGACGAAGTATAGCGGCACAGACCCCGAGGTGTCGCCCAAGGGTTACGGCGTGGCTTCGGACAACTCGCAGACTCCGCGCTCAAAGCAGTTTACCGCAAGTATTAACATTGGATTCTAAATATGACTTGTAGCATGAAAAAATATCTTTCAATGATAATGGGCGCGCTCCTCGCCAGCTCCTGTATGGACATGGAACTGCTGCCCAACGACAAGACCGTTGACGAGGATTTCTGGAAGTCCAAGTCGGACGTGTCGCTGATGGTCGACGGAGCCATGCAGCAGTTTGCCTCCAACCCCGTGCAGCAGCGGCTGATGGTGTGGGGCGACTTCCGCTCGGACGAGCTGCAGCCCAACTCGGGCGTGAGCGCCTCGAACAGCACGATGATTGCCCTGAACCAGATTTACGAGGTGAACATCGAAACCACCAACATGTTCTCCAACTGGGCTTCCATTTACACGGTCATCAATTACTGCAACATCGTCCTGGCCAAGGCGCCTGGCGTGATGGACATCGACCCCGCCTACACCGAGGGCGACTACCTGACAGACCGCTCGCAGATGCTGGCGCTCAGGGCCTTGTGCTACTTCTACCTGGTGCGCACGTTCCGCGATGTGCCCTATACCACAACGGCCTACATGACCTCCAGCCAGAACATGGTGATTCCCCAGCTGCCTCCGACAGAGGTGCTCGAGCGCTGCATCAGTGACTTGCAGGAGGCTGAGAAGAACGCACTGTCTGCCCAGATGACGGGGTGGAAGCGCGTGGGCCTGATAACAAAGGATGCCATCCAGACCATCCTGGCCGACATCTACCTGTGGCGCGGCTCGGTGCTTCACAGCGACGCCGACTACCAGGCGTGCGTGGACTACTGCGACAAGGTGATTGCCTCGAAGAAGAGCCAGCAGGCCAGCGACGGCACCATCCAGAAGCTGGACTACCCGATGACGCTCGGCGGTGCGGCTTTCACCGACCTCTATGGCAATGGCAACTCGGAGGAGAGCATCCTGGAGGTGCAGTACAACTACAACAACTACAGCAGCGGCAACTCGGACACCTGGAATGCGCTGGCCCAGCTGTATTACAGCAACACCAGCAATGGAAGCGGCGCCCCATTCCTGCAGGCCACAATGAACTTCGGAAGCCTGAAGAGCTCTTCGACCGGTGATGCTACCGATGCCATTTATCTCAACCAGTATGACGCGCGCTATTGGAACAACTGCGTGGGCGTGGGCAGCGGAACAGCCACCTCTTTCAATGTGGGCAAGTTCACCTCAACCCAGGCCTACTATACGGGAGGCACCCCGCCATCCAAGGGGTCTAGCGCCTTTATAACCCCACGTCCGTTCAACCAGTATTCCCAGAATTTCCTGATTTACCGTCTGGCCGACGTGCTGCTGATGAAAGCCGAGGCCCTTGTGGCCCAGGTGAACAACGCCCCCGAGGAGGCAGACGAAGAGACAGCCACGGCCAACAGCGAAAAGCTGAAGGCTGCGCTGGAGCTGGTCAACCAGGTTTACAAGCGGTCGCTTGACGAGAGCCAGTGGTCGGCAGCGCTCTATGGCGAGGGCTTGGCCCGTGACGCCAGCAGGATGGAAAACCTCGTGCTGCAGGAGCGCATGCGCGAGCTCTGCTTCGAGGGCAAGCGCTGGTTTGACCTGCTGCGCTACAACTACCGCCACCAGGACACGCCGTGCAGCTATTCCACCATGCTCGCCGACCAGGGCTCTTACATGAAGAACTACCAGACTTTCCTGGATATCGTCGGAAGCAAGTATGACAACGGCAGCGCGCGAACCAACAAGATGAAGGAGGAACCGCGCCTCTACCTGCCCATCCCCCATACGGACATCATCACCTGCAAGCCCTGGCTGCGCCAGAACCCGATGTACACCGATGAGAACTGAGTGAATTAACGAACAAAGATTTAGGACTTTTCAGCTATGAATATCATCAGAAATAAGAAAATTGTTGGCGGAATGGCCTTCGCGGCCCTCGTCTTCGCGGCCTGTAACCCGGAGCCTGACGAGTCGAGCCGCTTCACGGAGACCCAGGAGACCATTGGCGCGATGATAGACAACGACACCTCGCTGGCCTCGTTCAACTACATCTTGCAGCGCAGTGGCATGGACCGTATGATGAAGTCGTACGGCCAGTACACCTGCTTCGCACCGAACAACCGGGCCGTGGCATCCTACATTGACAGCCTGTACAACGACAAGACAAGCGAAAACCACAACTCGATGACCGAGAACTCGCTCGAGGGACTGTCGGACAGCCTGTGCAATGACATCGCCCTGTACCACCTGGTATCCACGCCCCAGCAGCTGAGCGACCTCGGCGGAAGCGGCAAGACCATCACAACGATGCTGCGCCGCTCCATAACGAGCAGCGTGGACAGCGAGGGCCTGGTGTTGCTCAACAGCCAGGCGCGCATCCTGGGCAGCAACGACGTGAGCGGCGAGGTGGAGGCCAGCAACGGCATCCTCTACCGGCTGGACAAGGTGGTGCCCCGCAACAACAGCAAAATCTCCGATGTGTTCGCCGGCCTTGACGGCTTCTCCATCTTTGCGGAGGCCATGCGGCGCACCGGCCTCTCGGACTCGGTCAGCCTCACACAGAAGGTTGACGAGACCGGAAAGGTCATCCAGTATGAGCTGAATGACGCAAAGGATGTGTCCGACGGCAACAAGGAGAGCTACTGGCCCAAGAACTGTGACGTGAAATACACCGTGTTTGCCGAGAGCGACGAGGTGATGGAAAAGGCTTTCAAGGCCGAGGGCATCACCCAGACGGGCTTTGACGGCCTGGTGGAATACTGCAAGAAGGTGTACGGCGGCGCTGCCGGCTGGTATGACTATGTGTCGGAAAAGGGCATCCAGGTGAGCCAGGGCGATGACTATACCAACCGGTTCAACGTGCTGAACATGTTTGTGGCCTACCACATCCTTTACTGCGGCATGCCTTACAACCAGCTGGTGTTCCTCAAGCCGGGCAGCGGAAACCAGAACCCTCCCGCCGGGGTGAAGTGGAACTACTGTAACGGTGGCGAGCCTTACGACTACTATGAGACGATGCTGCCGCACACCCTGATGAAGATATGGAACCCGCGCAACACGAAGGGCTCCAGGATATTTATCAACCGCTGGGTGCGCAACAACACCCTGACCGACGAGGTGGGCACCTACGGGTCGGACGCCATGCACCCCATTGAGTCTGAGGGCGTGGAGGTGCAGAACCCCGATGAGTCTATCAAGGACAAGTCGGCCACGCGCAATGGCTACATCATTCCGCTCAAGAGCATGCTGGTTTACGACAGCAAGGTGCCCAACGGCGTGCTCAAGGAGCGTCTGCGCTTTGACTCGTACACGTTCCTCCCGGAAATTATCAACAACGGTTTCCGCTACATGACCATGAACGAGGCCAAGGAACTGAGTGGCGGAATCACAGGCGCGCGTATCGCTTTCCCCCTCAACTTCTTTGACAATGTGGTGTGCTACAGCAACACCACCGCGCTCCGTATCAACGTAAAGGGCTGGTACCGCGCCTATCAGGGAGATGCATTCCAGGGCTGGGGCAGCAGCTACGACCTTGCCGTGCGCATCCCCCCCGTGCCCACGGGCGACTACGAGTTCCGCATCTTCTACTCGCCGATGAAGCATGGCGGCATGATGCAGTTCTACATGGGCAACAGCAGCGCCAAGAACTCGATGGTGGCCATGGGCATCCCCTTGGATGTGCGTATCGATGCAGACGACCCCCTCATTGGCTGGACCAAGTTCTACGAGGAGGACGACCGTGGCGTGGCCACCGACCAGGCTATGCGCAACCGCGGCTATATGCGTGCCCCGTTTGGATTTTTTGGCGGTTCCAATGTGTCCGCGGGCGACGAGGAGGGTGCCAACTGCCGTGGTGACAACGTTGTCACGCTGCGCCTGATTCTGGGTACCGACCGCTACCGCCAGAGCGACGACCACTGGTTGCGCATCAAGAGTGTTATCGAGGATCCCGACCTCAAGTGGCAGCTTGACTTCATCGAAATGGTGCCCACAAGCGTGGTGAACAACGACCAATATTCGGAAGACTGGTACTAAATCCCTAACCCCACTTTAATCAAAGCAACAATGAAACATTACCATTGTATAGGAATCACGATGATGGCTGCGGTTCTGGCCGCCTCATCCTGCTCCGACTTCGACGATTACAACGAGGTGCCGGGCGAGCGCCTTCCCTCGGCCTCTCAAAGCCTCTGGGAAAACATCAGCGGCAATGCCGATCTCTCGCAGTTTGCCGCCCTCGTCAAAAAGAGCGGCTACGACAAGCTGCTGTCCTCCTCGCGCTTCTACACAGTGTGGGCGCCGCTCAACGGCAAGTTCGACCATGCCAAATGGGAGGCGGCCGACAGCGCAACGGTGCGCTTCCAGTTTGTCGAGAACCACATCACCGACTACAACCACTACATCTCGGCGCCGGTTGACGAGCGCATCACCACGCTCAACGAGAAGACCTATGACTTCAAGGGCACTTCGGCCGATGCCAGATTCGGCGGCGTGGCCGTCGAAAAGGCCAACGTGGCCGGACGCAACGGCGTGATGCACCTGCTGGACGGCGAGGCCATCTACCGCCCCAACTTCTACGAGTACCTTACGGCCAACAAGGCCGCTGACTCCCTTTCGGCCTACATTCTGCGCTATGAGCAGAGTGTGCTTGACGAGGAGAACAGCGTGGCCGGTCCCATTGTCAACGGCGTGCAGACCTACGAGGACTCGGTGATGATTGTGAGCAACACCATGCTCAGGCGGTTCGACGCCAAGCTGGACAGCGAGGACAGCACCTATACCGTGTTCGTGCCCACCAACGAGGCTTGGAACACTGCCTATGCTGCCATCAAGAGTACGCTCAGCTATGGCAAGGGCGTCATTAAGTCCGAGAAGGTTTATATGCAAAACGGCGTGCTGAAGACCGAGGATGTGAAGCAGGAGGTGAATGCCGCCTACCTGTCTGACTCGCTCACTTGCCTCACGCTGGCCTCCGGCCTGTACTACAGCAACAACAACCAATACAACAAGTGGCTCGTTGATGGCAACAGCTTTGCCGACACCTTGTACAGCACCACCAGGACAAAGTACAGCCATCCGCAGGAAATCCTTGCCCGCCAGGTGGGTGAAACCGAGCAGATGAGCAACGGCGAGCTGCGCGTTGTGGACAGCCTGGCCTTCCGCTCGTGGGAGTGGTACAACCCCGTATTGCGAAGCTCGTACAGGATGTCGGCCTACAAGAACGCTTCTGTGCCCCAGTATATCACGGCCAGGACCCTGCGCGAGGGGCTTGAGGAGATTGACATCCCCCACGTTGACATGGCCAACTTCCTGGAAGACGGGCTCAAGTTCAGCTGGATTCAGCCCAAGACCATGAGCGACATGATTGCCTACTTCAACCTGCAGGGTGGGGTGCTCTCCACGAAATACAGCATCTACTGCGTGATAGTGCCGCCCTGTGCCGACGCCAACTATGCCGCCTACGACCCCGATGCGGAGATGAAGCCCAGCCTTTTCAACGCCTCGCTCAGCTATTACGACCCCGCAAAGGGTGAAACCAAGGACCACTTCTTCCATCCCACCAACCCCGAAGGTGATTCCAAGGGGCCGAAGACCACTGCCGCCAAGCTTGGCGAGTGGGCCTTTAAGAACAGCCTCGACAAGGTAGACCCCATCTACCTTGGCGACTTTACGTTCCCTGTTTCCTACACGGGTCTTGAGAGCTGCTATCCCTATGTCAAGATAACATTCCCGAGGCTGGACAACAAGTCAAAGGAAACCTATGTCCGCGACCTGCGTGTAGCCGGTATCATCCTTGTGCCGGTTGAACTTTCCAAATCCAATGAGCAATGACGATGAAAATCACAACCGACACCAATACACAGCGCAGGCCGAGTCTCAGACTGGCTTTCTGCGCCCTGGCCCTGACCGCAGCGATGCCTGCCCTGGCCCAAATGAAGACCCTCAAGGGCAAAGTTGTCGACCATGCCTCGAAGATGCCGCTGGCCGGCATCCAGCTGCAGGCGCTGGGCAACAACCGCTATACCGCCATGACCGATGACGACGGAACGTTCACCATCAAGGTGCCCGCCAGCGTCACAAGCCTTTATGTACACTCAGAATCGTTCATGTCGCAGCAGGTTGGCGTCGCCGCCTACGACTCGACCCGGACGATTGCCATCGAGATGCTCAGCGACAAGTTCCGCCCCATGTACGGCAAGGGAACCGAGATTACCGCCAAGCGCGAGTTCGTGTCGTCCCAGACAGCCGCCACCATCGACCAGGAGATTGGCAACACGCTCGGCGCCGACGTCCGCTCCATCCTGCGCTCGGGCTTTGCCGAAGGCGGAGCCGCCATGTTTGTGCGCGGTCTCAACTCGATCAACTCCAACAGCCAGCCCCTCATTGTCCTTGACGGGGTGGAGCTGGACATGCAGTACAGCCGCTCGTCGCTGCACGCCGGACATTTCAACAATATGCTGGCCAACATCTCGACCGATGACATCGAGAAAGTCACTGTGCTGAAAAACGCCACAGCCCTTTACGGCGCGCGCGGCGCCAACGGCGTGATTCTCATCGACACCAAGCGCGGACGCAGCATGGCCACCCGCATCGACGCCAACATCTCGGTGGGTGTGAGCCTTGTCCCGCAGACACAGACGATGATGAACGCCGCGCAGTACCGCACGTATGCCACCGAAATGCTCGGCACAATGTCAGAGCTGAAAGGCCGCAACATTGCTTTCCGCTTCCTGAACGACGACCCCAACGGCTATTACTACAACATCTACCACAACGACACCGACTGGCAGGACTACGTTTACCGCAATGCCCTCACCCAGAATTACAGCATCAACGTGCAGGGTGGCGACGATGTGGGTATGTACAACCTCTCAGTGGGCTATATGGATGCCGAGGGCACCGTTGAGAGCACGGGCTTCGACCGCATGAACCTCCGCTTTAACACCGACATCGAGGTGTTCAAGGGGCTGCAGACCAAGTTTGACATCTCTATCGCCCGCACCAACAGCGAGCTTTATGATGACGGCTTCCCCATTGACTTCTCGCAGAGCACCATCACGTCGCCCACCAGCCTGGCTGCCATCAAGTCGCCGCTGGTCACCCCCTACCAGTACAACAAGCGCGTTGGCGGCTTCACCAGCCTGCTCAGCAGCTACGACGACCTGTTCAGCCAGATTGACAACGGCACCAAGTACTCGCTGGCCAACCCTGTGGCTATCATTGAGAACGGCAAGGGTGACAACAAGAACATCGTGCAGAACACCAACTTCACCGTGCGCCTCGCTCCGGTCTACACGTTCAAGAGCGGCCTCAAGGTGGGCGCCAACGTGAGCTATATGCTCAACCGCAACACCCAGCGCTACTACCGCCCCTACGAGGGTGTGCCCCCGTTCAAGATTGATGGCATCGGAACCGTCTACGCCAAGGTAGGCTCACTCTTTGCCGAGGAGCGCAACCTTGCGGCGGGAGCCTTTGCCAACTGGAACAAGCAGTATGGCGCCCACGGCCTTTCGGCCACGGCAGGCTTCCGCTACAACAACTTCTCGTTTGAGGCCAACAGCCTGATCACCGACTATACCGCCCAGACCGACGACAAGAACCCGCAGCTCAGTGCCAGCGGCGGCAACACCGACGGCGTGAACGACGTGTGGAAAAACATCCAGTGGTATGGCACGGTAGACTACAATTACATGAACCGCTACTTCGCCACGGTGTCGCTGCTGGGCGAGGCCAACAGCCGCTTCGGCGACAACGCCGACGGCCTGGGCCTGTTTGGCGTGAAGTGGGCCCTGTACCCCAGCGTGCAGCTGGGCTGGGTGCTCACCAACGAGGCCTGGTTCCCCCAGGGGAGCGGTGTCAACTACCTGCGCCTGAATGCCGGCTTTGACATCAGCGGCAACGACGACATCAACAACTATGCCGCCCGCAGCAGCTTCAGCGCCGTGCGCTTCCATGACAAGAAGACCGGCCTCCAGCTCACCAACATCGGCAATGACAACATCCAGTGGGAATCTACCGCAAAGTGGAACATTGGCCTGGAGTCGCGCTTCCTCAACAACCGCCTGGGCGTGAGCGTTGACTACTTTGTCCACAACACCACCAACCTGCTCACCCTCCAGAACTTCAGCAACCCCGTGGCCGGCATCAACAACTACTGGTGCAACGGCGGCGAGCTGCGCAACACCGGCTACGAGGTGGCCGTAACGGCCAAGCCCGTGGTCACCAGGGACTGGCGTGTCGAGGTGGGCGCCTCGGTGGGACACTACAAGAACGAGGTGACCAAGCTGCCTGCCGGCAACTTCGAGACCGATGTCTACGGCGCAACCATGCTCACTGCCGTTGGCAACCCCGTTGGACTGTTCTACGGCTACAAGACCGCCGGCGTGTTTGCCACCGACGCCCAGGCCAAGGCGGCCGGCAAGGATGGCAGCTACCTCTACATTGAGGATGCCGCCGGAGCACGCCAGAACTTCATGGCCGGTGACATACACTTTGTAGACCTCGACGGCAACGGGCGCATCGACGAGAGCGACCGCACGGTCATCGGCGACCCCAACCCCGACATCTACGGCAACATCTTTGCCACTGCCAACTGGAAAGACCTCACGCTGAGCCTCGGCTTCAACTACAGCCTGGGCAACGATGTGTTCAACTACCAGCGCACCATCCTCAACTCAGGCTCCACGCTCTACAACCAGCAGGTGGCCGAGGTGGGCCACTGGCGCTACGAGGGCCAGCAGACCGACCTGCCGCGGGTGAACTACGGCGACCCCATGGGCAACAACCGCTTCAGCGACCGCTGGATTGAGGACGGCAGCTACCTGCGCCTCAAGACGGTGAACCTCGCCTACCGCGTGCCTGTCCCCGGCTCATGGACCTGGCTGCAGGGCCTCACCGTATGGGCCGAGGCGCAGAATCTCTTCACCCTCACCAAGTACACCGGCAACGACCCCGAGTTCAGCATTGGCAACAGTGTCTACTACCAGGGCATCGACTGTGGCACACTGGCCCAGAGCCGCTCGTTCACATTTGGCGTAAAGATTAACTTGTAAAAACCTCGATATGAAGAAAATTGTTATAGCAATCGCAGCCATGCTCGGGCTCGGTTCCGTGACCGGCTGCTCCGATATGCTCGATACCGACAGCTCGCAGCGGCTGTTCGACCCCGACATGGACCAGAAGACCGACTCCATGTACTACGCCTTTGGCGTGCTGCAGGCCATGCAGGCCGTTACCGACCAGTACTACCTGCAGGGCGAGATGCGTGGCGACCTTGTCGACGTGATGCCCGGCGTCACCGACAAGAACCTGCAGGAACTGGCCCGCTTTGCCGCCGGAACGACCAACCGCTACGACAGCGCCTACCAGTACTACCGTGTGATAAACAACTGCAACTACTACATTGCCCACCGTGACACCTCGCTGATGACCGGAAGCACCCAGGTGGTCAAAAACGAGTATGTGGCCATCAAGGCCATCCGTGCCTGGGCTTACCTGCAGCTGGCGCGCAACTACGGCAAGGTGCCCTTTGTCACCACGCCGCTCACCACCATCTCGCAGATTGAGTCAACCCGCTTCGAGGAGAAAGACCTTGCGGGCATCGTAGCCGAGCTTGCGCCCGACCTCGCCCAGTATTCCGGCACCCCCTGCCCCGACCACGGGCAGTTTGACCTTGGCTCGACCAACTGGGGACAGAACTACAGGATGAACTCCAACCTCTTTTACATCCCCGTCGACGTGATACTTGGCGACCTCTACCTTGAAGCCAACGACTATCCCAACGCAGTGAAGTATTATGTCACCTTCCTCTCGCAGGTGGCCGAGGCTACCCAGCTCCACGTCGGCGCGCGCGCCTCGCTCACGGATCTGCCCCGCATGGACTATACCGACCGGATGCCGACCGACGTCTCCAATGCGCCTGAGCAGCAGAAAACCATTGGCTATTCGCAGCTGTTTGCCGCCAACCAGAAAGAGGAGTGCATCACCAAGGTGCAGATGCCCGTCAACCGCCTGAAGGGTGTCACTTCCTCGCTGCCTACCTATTTCGGCTACGATTTCTATGGCACGCAGAAGTTCAACCGCTCCACCCCGCGCCTCGACCAGGTGCAGCTCAAGGCTTCCCAGAGCTTCACCACTTTGGTGGACACCCTGAGCTACTATTATGTCGAGAACGACAAGAACACCGTGGTGACCGCCAAGGTGGGCGACACCCGCTTCCCCTCCATCTGCGACCGGGTGAGCTACGGCGAAGACTCTGTGCAGGTGTGGATACCCAAGCTGTCGCAGGCCAGCGTGTCGCTCTACCGCACGGCCACCGTGTGGCTCCACCTGGCCGAGGCGCTCAACCGCATGGGCCATCCCGACCTCGCCTTCGCCATCTTGAAAGACGGTATCAACCAGTCTGTCCTTGACTATGGCACGACCGACTTCGGCGGCTACATCACGCAGGACAGCAAGAACCTGCTGACCAATGTCTACCCCCTGATTACCGATGCCACTGCCGACAAGTTCCTGAAGACCAACACCTATGGCATTCACCAGCGTGGCTGCGGCTGGACGTCGGACTATGAGTCACAGAACGGCAACTACACGCCCGGTCTCTCACCCTACCAGTTTGCAACTGTGGTGGGACAGAAACTGTCGTATATCGCCGACACCTACAATGTGGCCGGCGACCCCTCGCAGTACACCAAGAGCGACACCGTCAACGCTGTCGAAGACCTGCTCTGCGACGAGTATGCCTTGGAGCTGGCCTTCGAGGGCACCCGCTATTACGACCTGATGCGCCTGGCCCGCCACAAGAATGAGGCCGGTCTTTACGGCGCCAACTTCGGAAGCCTGTGGCTGAAGAAGAAGCTGGAGTACAAGAACCCGGCCGTCGACCTGGCAGACCCCAACAACTGGTACCTGCCTTACAAGTGACCCCTGCCGCACAGGCAGTGCCGGCAGGCGTGCTGACACCTGCATCCCGGTGCGGCGAACAGGCTCGCGCCTTGTTCAGCCGGGTGGTCTGCGTCACCGTGCCAGGCCCGCCGGTTTCATAAAACGCTCATTCGAGCTTGCCAAACGGCCCGCTTCGCCCTGCGAAGCGGGCCGTTTGGCGTTACGGAACGCACCGTTTCGCGAGCCGGAACGCACCGTTTCGCGAGCCGGGATGAAGCGTTTGGCGTTACGGAACGCACCGTTTTGTTTTTTTAGCTTGCGAAAGTCCGCCGTTTCAACGATTATCATTACTTTTGCGCCGGGTTCGAACGGTGTCACGATGGCGTGAGCCGCCGCCCCGACCCGTCCGCAGACTCTACCCTGAAAGGGCCGTAATGGTGAGCTGGGCTGGCTGGAATGGTGAGCTAATTTGGCTGAAAAGAGCGTTTGGCCGGTTGAAAACCAGTTTGTGCAATGGCTTGTTTCGGCCAGTGAAAGGGTTGGTCTTATGGACGGAAACAGAATGAGCAAATGCGTGAGACAACTGCGAGGCGGTGATAAAAAACGCCATTGCCCTTGCAACAGAAATGAAGTTATGCGGATAACAGCACTCCTTTTGCCGGCCGTTTTCACGGCTACAGCAGTCCATGCCCAGACCGACAGCACTGACATGTCGGTGAAGCTGAAGGGTGTGGTAGTGAACGCCACCCACGGCACCCGGATGGACCGCCTGGCCACCAACACCGAGCTGATAGGCTCCGGCCAGCTGCTGCGCGCGGCATGCTGCAACCTCGGCGAGTCGTTCACCGCCAGTCCCTCGGTCGACGTCAACTATGCCGATGCCGCCACCGGCGCGCGCCAGATCAAGCTGCTGGGCCTGAGCGGCACCTATGTGCAGATGCTCACCGAGAACATCCCCAACCTGCGCGGCGCCAGCCTACCTTACAGCCTGGGCTATGTGCCCGGGCCGTGGATGCAGTCCATCCAGGTGTCCAAGGGCGCGTCGAGCGTGAAAAACGGTTACGAGAGCACCACCGGCCAGATAAACATCGAGTTTCTCAAGCCCCAGGGCACCGACGGGGTGCGCGGCAACCTCTACTTTGACTCGCAGGCCAAGCTCGAGGCCAACGCCGATGCCAGCGTCCACCTGTCCGACCGCCTGTCTACCAGTGTGCTGCTGCACTATGAGAACCGCCAGCGCGACCACGACGGCAACGGTGACGGCTTCATGGACATGCCCAAGGTGCGCCAGTACAACCTGATGCACCGCTGGGCCTACTTTGCCCCCGGGTTCATCTCGCAGCTGTCCGTGCGGCTGCTCCGCGACGAGCGCAACAGTGGCACGAGCCACCACGGACGGGCGCACCGCGACATGCCGCGCTATGCCGTACACGTGGGAGCCGACAGGTATGAGGCGCAGTGGAAGAACGCCGTGCTGTTCCGCGACAGCCACAACTCCAGCCTGGCGCTGATGCTGCACGGCTCGTGGCACGATGCCGGCTACCTGTTTGGCAACCGCCGCTATGGCGTTGACCAGAAGAACGGCTACGCCCAGCTGATGTTCGAGACCGACATCACCGACCGCCACAGCCTGTCGGTGGGCGCCTCGCTCAACCACGACCACTTTGACGAGACGTTCAGCGGCAACCTGCAGCCCATCCTCTCGCCCTCAGAGACCACCGCCGGCCTTTACGCGCAGTACACCTACAAGCCCTCCGACCGGCTCACCGTGATGCCCGGCATCCGCTGGGACCGCTCCGACCTCTACGGCTCCTTTGTCACGCCGCGCCTGCACGTCAAGTACTCGCCCTTCGGGCCGCTCACCCTGCGCGCCTCTGCCGGCAAGGGCTACCGCACCCCCCACGCCCTGGCCGAGAACGTGCCGATGCTGGCCAGCGGCCGCACCTTCTACGCCGACCCGCACCTTGAACAGGAGGAGGCCTGGAACTGCGGCCTGTCGGCCCAGCTCAACGTGCCGCTGGGCGAGAAGACGCTCGAGCTGAATGCCGAGTACTACTACACCCACTTCATCCGGCAGATGGTGGCCACCGTCGACGGAGCCATGGGCGCGCACACCGTGGTGTTCGGCAACCTTGACGGCCGCAGCTACAGCCACACCATGCAGGTGGATGCCACCTGCCCCCTGCTCGAGGGGCTGACAGCCACCGCCGCCTTCCGCCTCAACGACGTGCGGACAACCTATGACGGAACGCTCCGCCGCCAGCCGCTGACCTCGCGCTACAAGGGACTGCTCACCCTGTCTTACAAGACCCCGATGGAGCTGTGGCACTTCGACGTGACCGGCCACCTGGATGGCGGCGGCGAGCTTTACGACCGCACCGCCTACCCCGCCTACTTCCAGCTGCAGGCACAGGTCACCCGAGACTTCCGCCACTTCTCCGTCTATGCCGGCGGTGAGAACCTCACCGGCTACAAGATGGCCCGCCCCATAGCCGGGGCTGACAACCCCTGGGCGCCCGCCTTCGACGCCACCCAGATATGGGGCCCCACCGAGGGCGCAATGGCCTATGTGGGCATCCGGGTCAAGTTCGAGAAACCTTAGGCATCTGTCTAAATCACACACAACATGGAGAACAAACATTCAGCGGCACCTTTCAAGTCAGTCCGGCCAGCGTGCTTCTGCTTGCTGGCGTTGCTTTTGGCGCTGGTTTTTTTGGCTTCGTGCAGCGGCATAAAGACCCTGGAACTGTACTTCAGCGAGCTGACGTTCTATGTTGGGGACAACAGTTTGCCCTTGCTCGAAAAGCTCATTCTGCATGAAGGGCTCCGAAAGATAGACGCCATTTTGGAATGCCCGCTGCTAACCAGTCTGACGGTTCGGGCGAGCGTAAGGGAGATCTATTCGCGCACGTTCGAAGGCTGCCACCTCAGCCAGCTGCATTTCAAGTCGGTGACACCGCCAAAGATGCAAAGGTCTTACTTGTGGCAGGAGCACGCCTGCACCCTTTATGTCCCACAGGGGGCAAAGGCCAATTATGTCAGTGCCGGTGAGCCGTGGACGCTTTTCAAGGAGATCGTTGAAGAACCTGCTGGCGGAACTGACTGAGTGCGCTTGCCGTTGCACAACAGGTAAGATTTCCCAAGCCCAGGCCGGACAAAGTGCGTTTGCCCGGTTCTTCCCGCCAGCAGGGTGCGGTAAAATGCCCCTGGCCAGTCGCAGACAAGGCCCTCTTTTGGGTGTAATGCCATGCAAAGAAATTACAAAACGGCTGCAAATGTGTTTCAGCGCGATTGTACGACCGTTAAAATTCGCGTGCAACAGGTGAAAAAAAGCTGAAAAGGGCAGAAAGGTCAAATTATATGTTTACCTTTGTATGATGCCGGTGATTGAAGCGGGGGCTGGTACAGCTTGCCTGTTGTTGCCGCCTGCTTGCTGATTGCTGACAAATCAAAAGAAACAATAAATCAAAAAATAACAAAACCAATTCAATTAAACGTTTGTTCAAATGAAGAAAAAACTACTGTTTTTTACGCTGGCGCTGGCGGCTTGCGTGCCTGCGGAATCGCTTGCACAGGCTTCGCCCGGCACCACCAAAAGCTCTGCGGAGCAATGGGGTGGGGCGTCGCGCGAGCCGTCGAAGATGTCAAACCTGTTTGTGTTAGACAGGGCGTTGGCAAAGAAGAATGTGCCCGGCGGGCTGCAACAGCTGCGCGCCAACAGTGCGTTGCCCAGGCAGGCCAGGGCGCTGGCGCCGTTGCGCGACGGCAATGAGCGCCGGCTTGTGACGGCCTCCGGCCGCGAGCTGTGGGGCAACCTCGTCTACCGCTCCGACTGGAACGGCGAGACGGCGGAGCAAGGCATCTACGGTTTCGACACCACTTCGCCCGCTGCCCAGACGGCCAGATACACCCAGTCGGGGATGCAGGCAAACGGCAAAGGCTCGCTGTTTGCCGGAAAGCTGAACTTGGTGAACTACAAAAAGACCGATTACGGCCTTTCCGTTTATTTTTACCAGTATGACGTGAAGACCTGGAAAAAGCTCAAGTCGCAAACGGTTTACGATGACGGTGTGGTGGCCCTTGAAACGGCAACCGACCAGGCCACGGGCAAGGTGTACGGGCAGTTCTACAACGCCGGTGACGCCGCGGTGAAAGAACTCGGTGTCATTGACTATACGGGCTTTGCCCCTAAGCGCACCACCATTTCAGCGCTTGCCAAGACATACGTAGCACTTGGAATCACTAAGGAGCAGAAGCTGTATGGCGTGGCCACCGACGGCAACCTTTACCGGATAGACACGGCCACCGGCGAGGAGACCCTCGTGGGCGCGACAGGCGTGAATGTGGCCTACGACGAGGCCGGACAGTATTACCTGCAGTCGGGAGAGATAGACCAGGAGAGCGGCGTGTTCTACTGGGCTGCTGTCCGGGCCGACAAGTCTTCCGCCCTTTACACCGTAGACCTGCAAACGGGCGCGGCGTCAATGGTGGCCGACTTTGAGCATGGCGAGCAGTTCTACGACCTGTATATCCCCGATGCAGCGAGCGCGCCGGCCGCCCCTGCCGCTGTCACGGACGCTGTGGCCAGCTTCCCCAACGGGTCGCTTTCAGGCACGATTTCTTTCACTGCCCCCGAAAAGAGCAATGCGGGCGGCGCCCTTGACGGCGAGCTGGACTATTGCGTGACAGTCGGCCGCGACACACTGGCCACCGGCAAGGCCGCCCCCGGCGCGCGGGTAGAAGCAGCCGTCACCTCGCCCTGCGACGGCAAGGTGCTGTTCACCATCACGACAGCCAATTCGGAGGGGACGAGCGAAAAGTTGCGCCTCGAAACCTTCGTGGGCTACGACAGCCCGAAAAAGGTTACGAAGCTCAAGTTCAACATTGACAATGCGACAGGCCTGGCCAGTGTCACCTGGGCTGCGCCCACCTCGGGGCAGAACGGCGGCTATCTTGGCGACCTCGTCTATGACGTTGTGCGCTATCCCGATTCGGTCAAGGTCGCTTCGCACATCGCCGAGACATCGTTCTCAGAAACACTGACGAACGAGTTTGCCACCACATATTATTATACCGTGACGGCTTACAACGGCGAGAAAGCCGGCGAGGAGGCCAGGACAGCCAAGGTGGTCTTCGGCAACGTTTACACCACGCCCTACGAGGCAAAGCTCAACACGAACGACGAGTTCAAGCGCTTCACCGTCATCGACGCCAATGGCGACGGAAAGAAGTGGGCCTACTGGTCGTCCATGGCAAGGTATTCCTACGGCAGCAAGGATGCCGACGACTGGCTGGTCACGCCAGCCATAAGGCTTGAGAAGGGACGCTTCTACAAGATAAGTGTCAAGGTGGGCGCTTACGGAACGCGCTATACCGAGCGCATCGAGGTGAAGGCCGGCCGTGGCAACACTGCCGCAGACATGACGATGAGCGTTGTCGAGGCCAAGGACTTCTCCACTTCGCGCAATCAATACGAGACCCTTGAGGGCGAGCTGGTTGCCAACGAGACCGGCGACTACTACCTCGGCTTCCACGCGTTGAGCACAGCCGAAGACGGCTACTACCTGTATCTGAAAGACATTACGGTTGACGGCGGCACGTCGCAGGACATTCCCGGCGCGGTGACCGACCTCAAGGTGGAACCCGACCCCACAGGACTTCTCAAGGCGAAAGTCAGCTTCAAGGCGCCGGCCGTCAACGAGGTAGGCGGCGCGCTTGGCTCCCTGGCAAAGGTCACCGTAAAGCGCGAAGGCAAGGAAGTGAAGGTGTTCAGCGACAACGTGAAGCCCGGTGCCTCCCTGGAGTTTGACGACACCGTAGAGAAGAACGGCGCCAACACCTATGTGGTGAGGGCTTTCTCAGAGGCAGGCCCTGGCGACTCCGTGGCCGTCGAGGCCTACGTAGGCGTTGACGTGCCCCGCAGGCCGAAGAACGTGCTGCTCCATGACAACGTGTCTTCAGTGAAGATGACCTGGGACGCGGTGAGCGCAAAGGGACTTAACGGCGGCATTGTGAGACCGCAGGATGTGTGGTATTACATCTATGACAGCGCGCTTTCCGGCACGCTTGAGCTGCGTGACAGCGTGCAGGGCCTGTCCTACGACTTCGACATCAACACGAGTACCGGCGCGCAAAAGCTGCTCCAGTACGCCGTGGCTGCCAAGAATGCAGCCGGAACGAGCTATGAGTCTTATTCAACGGGTCTCGTTGCCGGCAAGCCCTACGCCCTCCCGTTCCACGACAGCTTTGCAAAAGGCAAGCTGGCGTATGACCTCTGGTGGCTGGAGCAAACAGGGACAGGCGCGTTTGAGCTGTACACAGACAAGTCGTCCGACAACGATGGCGGCTGCTTCGTGTTCCGTTCCTACCTCATCGGTGACGAGGCGTCTGTGAACACCGGCAAGATAAGCCTGCAAGGGGCAGTCAACCCCGAGCTGAGCTTCTACCACTTTGCAAAGCCCGGCAACCGGCTGAAGCTGTATGCCGACGTGTACAAGGCAAGCGGAGAGACCGACAGCATCCTTGTGGCCGACTTCTCGGCGGCGCAGGGCGAGGCTTCCTGGCAGAAGGCTGTCGTAGACATGAGGCCCTACAAGGCCGAGAGGTTTGTCGTGCTGAAGCTCCGCGTGGCTGCAAAACGTTCGGGCGACCCGCTCTACCTGGACAATGTGACGGTGCGCGACGTGCTCGAAGACGACCTGGCTGCGGCAATACAGGCTCCCGAATCGGTTGAAAAGGGCAAGTCGGCCAAGGTCAGTGTGGTGGTCAGCAACATCGGTCTCAATGCCGCGTCCGGCTATACGGTGACCCTTTCTGCCAACGGCAAGGAGATAGGCTCGGCGTCTGCCAAGGGCGCGCTGCCGGCCGGTGGCAGTGCCACCTACCAGTTTGACTATGCCACTTCTGTGTTCGACAACTTCTCAAAGGCCGAGCTCAAGGCTGCGGTCGACTATGCACTCGACCTCGATGAGACCAACAACACCGCTTCGGCCAGCATGGACCTGCTCTCGAAAGAGTTTTCAGCGCCGGCCAACGTGGAGGCTTCCGGCTCAGAGCAAGCAGTCGAAGTGAGATGGAATGCGCCGCTGGTATTCTCACGCAACTTCACCGACAGCTTTGAAGATTACAACCGCGGCGACACCACCAACATCGGAAACTGGCTGACAGTGGACATGGACAAGGGCGAAGCCGGAGCCGTGCTGACATTTGACAACGGCAAGACCGCCCTGCACTACCATGAGCCTTATGCCTTCACCGTGTTCAACCCGGAGAAGACCCTGAACGGACTTACCACGCAATACCCTGGCTACAAGCCCCACACCGGCGAGCAGTATCTGGCCAACGTGTATGGCGGTGACTTTGACCAGCAGCAGACCTACAATGCCGACAACTGGCTGATAAGCCCTGCGCTGTCGGGAGAGAGCCAGACCCTGAGGTTCTATGCGCGCAACTATCCGACCGAATCGTCGGACTTCCCCGAGACCTTTGACGTGCTTTACTCGACCGGCTCGACCAAAATTGCCGACTTCGTGAAAGTGGGCCAGACACACACGGTGTCTGACGGAGCGTGGAACAAGATAGAGGCCGAGCTGCCGGAAGGGGCGCTGCGGTTTGCTGTGCATCATAACACGGTGGCCAAAAACACGTTCTTCTTCTCGCTCGACGATTTCACGTACCGTGCCGTGACCGACGCCCCGGTGGGATACAATGTCTACCGCGACCGCGAGAAAGTGGCCTACATCCCATTCGGCACAACGGCATTCTCTGACGCTAGAGCGCCAGAGGGCGAGCATGTCTATGCCGTTTCGGCTGTGTATGCCGATGGCGAGTCGGCAGCCGTTTCTGCAAAGCCCGTGATAGTGACCGGCATCGAGAGCGTTGGCGCCGAGGCAAGCGGCAGGTTCGATGTTTATACCACGGACGGCCGTCTTGTCGGCAAGGGCTTGAAGTCGCTGAAGAAGCTGCGCAAAGGCGTTTACATCGTCAACGGCAGCAAGCTCATTGTCAAGTGACTTAAAAATGGAACAGTTATGCAGTTGAGAAACTTTATGGAACGTTTGGCTGGCTGTGCATGCCGCCCATGCAGCCTTCCGGGTTGCCGTAAGGTCTTCTTGGCGGCGCTTGCAGTGCTGGCTCTGGCGCAAGTCCCGGATGGGGCTTGCGCCAAGCCGCGCACCAAGGCCGCGATGAAGGCCGCCGCGTCCGGGCTGTTCCGGCGGGCCGGAATGGGTGCCGGTGCCCGCGAGGCAGGCGGTGTGAAGGAGCTGCGCGTTTCCAGTGGCTATGCCGTCTACGGCATGGGGCGGCATGGCTTCGCCGTTGTCGCTACCGACGATGTCGCTCCGGCTGTGCTCGGCTACTCCACCTCGGCCTACCGCGACCCGGCGGAAAACTCCGCCTTTGCCTGGTGGCTGGCTGCGGTAGACGAAGCCGTGACCACTGCGGCAGCCAGCGGCGAGCGCCTTGCCGGCGCAAGGCCCAACCGGCTGAAGCACGCTGAGAGCGTGCCCTACCTGTGCCGCAGCAAGTGGGGGCAGGAGGCACCCTACTCAGACCTGTGCCCCACGGCCTCGAGCGGACGGCACTGCCTGACCGGGTGTGTGGCCACGGCCATGGCCCAGGTGCTTTACTACCACCGTGCGCCGGAGCGCGGCAATGGGTCGGCCACGGTCTATTATGCCGAGACACCGTTTACGGTCAATTTCGGCGAAGACGCCTTTGACTGGGACAACATGCTCGACTCCTATTCGGGCGGCTCTTATTCGGAGGCCGAGGCCAGCGCTGTGGCCCTGCTCATGCGCAACTGCGGAGTGGCCTCGAAGATGCAGTATGGCACGAGTGTGAGCCTTGCTTATTACGAGGATGCCGCCAAGGGCCTTGGAAAGTATTTCGGCATTGAGGCGGCCAGGTATGCCGTTCGCGAAGACTATGACCGCCAAGGTTGGATGGACCTCATCTACGACCAGCTTACAAACAAGATGCCCGTCATGTACGGTGGCTACGACAACGCTTTCGGAGGCCATGCCTTTGTGGTTGACGGCTACGACAAGGAAGGGCTTGTCCACGTTAACTGGGGCTGGAATGGCAGTATGGACGGCTATTACGACCTGTCGCTGCTCAACCCCTCGTCCTATTCGTTTTCGAAGTCGCAGGATGCCATCATTGACATCAAGGTTGAGGACAGGGTCGGTGGCCGCTCCGACACGCTCAGTGTGAGCCAGCCGGGAACGCTGCACGCGCTTGTCGGCGATGAGCGCAAGTATGACTATGACACGCTGAAAGTGGACGGCACGCTCAGCGAGAGCGACCTCTCCTTCTTGCGCGAGATGGCCGGACGCGACGCTGACGGCCTCCGCACGGCCGGCAACCTGAGGGTGCTCGACCTGAGGGGGGCCACCCTTGGCGGCGCGAAGGGCAGCTCGCTGCCCGGCAGTGCCTTCCGGCGGACCACGCTCACGGCGCTCTATCTGCCCGAAGACCTCGTGGCGGTGGGCGACGGTGCCTGGGCTTTCTGCTCTCGTCTCGATTCCGTTTATGTGCCTCGGGCCGAGGGCCGCGACTATGTAGTGCGCAACTCGCTCGTACTTACAGCCGATGGCAAGGAGGCGGTTGCAGCCCTTCCCCATGGCGACAGGGAGATAGACGTGCCCGAAGGCGTGACAGTGCTGCATCCGTATTGCTTCGCCGGAAATTCAGTCTTGCCCGTGGTGTCAGTCCCGGAAACTGTGACATTGATCGGTCAGGGATGCTTCGGCGACTGCTACGGCCTGTCACGGATAAAGCTGTATCCAAAGGAGGTGCCCGCGCTTGGAGGCGACAGCGTTTTCAGCGGCATCAACAAGGCTGTCACCAAGCTCTATGTGCCGCTGGGTTGCAAGGGCGTTTACGCCGCAGCCAAGCAGTGGGCTGACTTCGCTTCGGCAGAGGCTGACAATATCGTGGAGTTCGGCAGCCGGCTGAAAGTGCGCAATGTCTCGCGCCTCTACGGTGACGCCAATCCGGAGTTTGGCTATTCCACAGTGGGCGATGCCGTGAGCGGCGTGCCAGACTTGCTGTGCGAGGCAACCGAGAAGTCGCCCGTTGGCCGCTATCCCATCCACATTCAGCGCGGGAGCGTGACCGACGAGTGTGTCGAGTTTGAAGACGGCTACCTCATTGTGCGGCCAGCCCCGCTCACTGCCAAGGCTGAAGACTGCTCGCGCAGTGTCGGCGAGGCCAATCCGGACTTCGTCATTTCTTACAGCGGCTTTAAGAATGGCGAGGACGAAAGCGTGCTGGCCGAGAAGCCGACAGCCACCTGTGAAGCCGGGGCCGACGCGCCCGAGGGCGACTATCCCATAGTGGTCAGCGGCGGAAGCGCGCCCAACTACGCGTTGGAATGTGTCAATGGCACACTTTTTGTTAGATCAGCCACGGGAATTTCCGACGTGGCTGACAGCGGACAAAAGGTCGTACGCGTTTACAACATGGCCGGTGTCCTTGTCCGCAAGGATGTTTGTGGCAACGGAGATGTCGTCCAGTGGCTTCGCAAGTTGCGCTTGCCCGTGGGCGTGTATGTCGTGAACGGCAGGAAGTACGTTGTAAGATAAGCAGAATGGCAGTTGCCCCGGTGAGACGGATGTCCCCGGGGCATATTGCTTTCCCAAGCGTTTCGCCATAGCCCGCTATGCCTTCAACACTTACGTGGCAAGCTGCACGAAACAAACAGCAACCCGGGACGAAATCTAATGACCGATTTGGGTTAATTAAATTGATTTTGAACACCTACTTGTTTCGGCCTGATGGCCGTGGACTAAAACTGATATGACAATGAAAAGGATGATTGGCGCCGCCTTGATGGCACTCATCGCGCTTGGCGCCGGCGCACAGACCAAGAAGAGCGTTAACGACACGCTCGTTGTGACCACCACTCCGCAGATGCACTGCAGCGCGTGTGAGAACAAAATCAAGCAGAACATCCGCTTTGTGAAGGGCACCAAGCGCATCACAACCTCGGTGCCCAGCCAGAAGGTGACCATCGTTTACGACAAGCGAAAGGCTGCCGTAAGCGACTATACGGCAGCCTTTGCAAAGATTGGCTATGAAATCAAGCGGGTAAACAGGTAGTTTGCCGCTTGCTACTTTCTGATGGCCTCCGCCACAGCCGCAGCTATCTTGGCCGCGCCCTTGGGCGTGGGGTGGACGCCGTCAGCTTGCATATCCCACTTGTCGGTACTCACAACAGGATAGAGGTCGACAAGTGGGAGTTTGTTTTTCCTGGCCACCTTGCGGATGGCGGGGATGATGGCGGACGTTACGACCGAGTCGCGAATCTGCCATTTCTGCGACAGGGCGGTACTGGCAGAGCGGATGGGCGTACACAGCAGGATGCGCGGCTTAGAGGGAAGGGCGCGCAAGGTGTCAATCATGCGCTGGTAGTCCTTGGCAAACTCCTTGGAGTGGCCGTCCCAGTTCATGTTCTTGCTGTCGTTGGTGCCCAGCTTGATCACCACGATATCGGGGCAGAAAGCCTGCGCCTCCTTCCACACAGACTCGCGCATATAGGGCAGGTTGCCGCTGTTGAGCAGTGTGCGGGCGCTCATGCCGAAGTTGCGCACGTAGTAGCCGTGTCCCAGCAGCTGCTGAAGGCGGGCCGGATATCCGTTGACATCGGCCATCTTGATGCCGTGGCCGTCGGTGATGCTGTTGCCGATGCAGGCCACTTTCACGGCGTTGGCGTCTGGCACGTACAGGCTGTTAAGCCATGCGTCTAGCTCGTCGAGCATCTGTTTGTGCCACTGGAACGTCTTTCTGAACCCGAAGCCGTGGCCGCCTGAGGGGTAAATGTGCATGGAAGCGGGGACACCGGCCTTGCACAGTGCGAGGTAGTAGGGCAGGGCGTTTGTGGCCGGTGGCACGGCCGTGTCGTCGGCCGCCATCAGCAGGATGGCCGGCGGCGTTTGGTGTGCGCGCACCTGCCGGTCGTTGCTGAAAGCCTTGACCAGGTTCCTGTCGCCCCGGCTCTTGCCGAGGAAGTTGGTCACCGAACCCTTGTGGGTCAGCCGCTCGTCCATGGAGATGACCGGGTAGAACAGAATCTGGAAGTCGGGCCGGGCCTCTTCGGGGGCGTGTGTGGCCGTGGTCGAGGCCAGGTGGCCTCCGGCCGAGAATCCCATGATGCCCACGTCGTGTGGGTTGACACCCCACGCCGCGGCCGAATCGCGCATGGTTGTCATGGCCTGCACGGCGTCACTCATTGGCAGAGAGCGGTCGCCCTTGGGCATGCGGTAGGTCAGCACGCCGTAGGCGATGCCCCGGCTGTTGAACCATTTGGCCCAGTCGGTGCCTTCGTTTTGCATGGACAGGTGGGAGTAGCCGCCGCCGGGACAGTCTACGATGGCACGGCCCGACGGACGCTCGGGCAGGAACACCTGCATGGTTGAGGCCCCGTCGGGCGTGATGTTCACGGTGACAGTGCGCCGTGTCTGTCCGCCGGCGTTCACTGTGGCCAGCAGCAGCAAGGGTAGTAGCAGTCTTGTTTTCATTGCAGTTGTCTTTTAATGTCGTATATGCAAAGATACAAACTTTTGTCAGTATTGGCAAGCTAAAGCGCGGCAAACTGCCAAACTGGCACTTTCTGCGTCTGGGCACGAAGTTTGAAAGGTGCTCGGTAGGCTGTGCGAGCACTGCATGAGCAAGGTTCGGACAGCCGAGGGTAAAGTTAGAACAAAAAATAATAACATAAAAACAACAAAGAACATGACATTAGACAAGTTTACAATCAAGGCGCAGGAAGTGGTGCAAGAGGCTGTGAACATAGCCCAAGGCAATGGCCAGCAGACCATTGAGCCAACTCACCTGCTCAAGGCCATGCTCACGAAAGCCAAGGATGTGACAACGTTCATCTTCCAGAAGCTCGGTGTGAACGCCAGCCAGGTTGGCATGCTCGTTGACCAGGACATTCAGCACCTGCCGAGAGTGCAAGGTGGCCAGCCCTATCTGTCAAACGACGCCAACAGCGTGCTAGGCAAGGCTCTCGAGCTTTCGCAGAAGATGGGAGACGAGTTTGTCAGCGTGGAAATCATCCTGCTGGCCTTGCTGTCGGTCAACTCCACCGCCAGCCGTATCCTGAAGGATGCCGGGTGTGCCGAGAAAGAGATGACAGCAGCCATCAACGAGTTGCGCCAGGGACAGAAGGTGCAGAGCCAGAGCGGAGACGAAAACTACCAGAGCTTGGACAAGTATGCCAAGAACCTGGTGGAGCAGGCCCGTGCCGGCAAGCTCGACCCCGTGATAGGCCGTGACGAGGAGATTCGCCGTGTGCTGCAAATCCTGTCGCGGCGCACCAAGAACAACCCTATTCTGATAGGTGAGCCGGGAACGGGTAAGACCGCCATTGTGGAGGGACTCGCCGAGCGCATTGTCCGGGGCGACGTTCCCGAGAACCTGAAGGACAAGCAGCTCTACTCCCTTGACATGGGCGCCCTTGTGGCCGGAGCCAAGTACAAGGGCGAGTTTGAGGAGCGGCTGAAGAGCGTCATCAACGAGGTGACCAAGAGCGACGGCCGCATCATCCTCTTTATCGATGAGATTCACACGCTGGTTGGCGCTGGCGGCGGTGAGGGTGCCATGGATGCCGCCAACATTCTGAAGCCGGCCCTCGCGCGAGGCGAGCTGAGAGCCATCGGCGCCACCACGCTCAACGAGTACCAGAAGTACTTTGAGAAGGACAAGGCCCTGGAGCGCAGGTTCCAGACTGTGACGGTCGACGAGCCTGACGAGCTGAGTGCCATCTCAATCCTGCGCGGACTGAAGGAGCGTTACGAGAACCACCACAAGGTGCGTATCCAGGACGATGCGTGCATAGCTGCCGTAAAGCTGTCGGAGCGTTATATCAGTGACCGCTTCCTGCCCGACAAGGCCATCGACCTGATGGACGAGGCTGCCGCCAAGCTGAGGATGGAGCGCGACTCCGTGCCCGAGGAGCTTGACGAGATCACCCGCAAGCTGAAGCAGCTGGAGATTGAGCGCGAGGCCATCAAGCGCGAGAACGACCAGCCAAAGATAGCCCAGCTTGACAAGGAGATTGCCGACCTGCGCGACCAGGAGCGCCAGTTCCGGGCCAAGTGGGAGGGCGAGCGTGCCCTGGTGAACAAGATCCAGGATGACAAGCAGCAGATGGAGAGCCTGAAGCTGGAGGCCGAGCGGGCCGAGCGTGACGGCAACTATGAGCGCGTGGCCGAGATTCGTTACAGCAAGCTGAAGATGCTCGAGGATGACATCAAGCACATCCAGGAGCAGCTGAAGAGCACACAGGGTGGCGACGCCATGGTGCGCGAGGAGGTGACCGCCGATGACATTGCCGAGGTGGTGAGCCGCTGGACGGGCATACCTGTCACCCGTATGATGCAGAGTGAGCGCGAGAAACTGCTCCACCTGGAGGAGGAGCTCCACCGCAGGGTGATTGGACAGGATGAGGCTATCCGTGCCGTGAGCGATGCCGTGCGCCGCAGCCGTGCCGGACTGCAAGACCCGAAGCGGCCTATTGCCTCGTTCATCTTCCTCGGCACGACAGGTGTGGGCAAGACCGAGCTGGCCAAGGCGCTGGCCGAGTACCTGTTCAACGACGAGACCATGATGACACGTATTGACATGAGCGAGTACCAGGAGAAGTTCAGCGTGTCACGCCTGATCGGTGCGCCTCCCGGCTACGTTGGCTACGACGAGGGTGGCCAGCTGACCGAGGCCGTGCGCCGCAAGCCTTACTCGGTGGTGCTGTTTGACGAGATTGAGAAGGCCCATCCCGATGTGTTCAACATCCTGTTGCAGGTGCTGGACGACGGGCGTCTGACCGACAACAAGGGACGCACGGTGAACTTCAAGAACACCATCATCATCATGACGTCAAACCTCGGCAGCCAGTTTATCCAGCAGGAGTTCGAAAAGATTGACGCTTCCAACCGCGACTCCATTGTGGCCGGCACCAAGGCCAAGGTGATGGAGATGCTCAAGAAGACCATCCGGCCGGAGTTCCTCAACCGTATCGACGAGACCATCATGTTCCTGCCGCTCACCAAGGCAGAGATTGCTAACGTGGTGAGGTTGCAGATGAACGGCGTGAAGAGGATGCTGGAGCCGCAAGGCTTCACGCTCCGTGTGACCGACGCAGCCATCAGCTATCTGGCCGACGCGGGCTACGACCCCGAGTTTGGCGCCCGTCCGGTAAAGCGGGCCATCCAGCGCCTGGTGCTCAACGACCTGTCGAAGCGCATCCTTGCCGAAGAGGTGAGCCGCGAGAAGCCCATCACCATCGATGCCAACGGTTCGGGCTTGCAGTTCAGAAACTGATTGCCGCCCCATTGGGGCTGACAGCATAAAAAAGGCATAAGGAGAAGAGAGAGACTGATTATGGGCAGTGCCCCGGCCAGTCCCTCTCTTCTCCTTATGCCTTTTTTTATGCTTGGCTTATTCCAAACCGGTCATTAGACCTTGTCCCTGGTTGCTGCTTGTTTCGAACGGCCCTGCAACGGGAGTGCCGAAGCCATAGCTCTGCGTGCCGCGAGTCAGCTGTTTTCCTCCTGGAAGTCCAGGTCGGCCTGTGCCACGAAGAACACCTCTTCGGGGTCGTAGGTGGCGCGGCCCTCCTCACCGGCCTTGTGGCACACGTATTCGGCCACCTGCTGAAGGTCAATGTCCACGCAGCCGTCTGTGCCGGCCTCCTGCTCCAGCACGCCGCTGGAGAAGTAGTAGTCAACGATGGCCTCCATCATGTACAGCAGGTCGTCGGTGGCGAACTTGTCCTTGAGTTCTGCCGGCAGCCTGTCATGGATGTACTGCGCCTCGCGTGCGTTCTCCTCGTCGTCGAGCCTGAGCTCCTCGTCAATGCTTGCCATGTGCGCCGGGTTTAGAGCAAGGTGTCAAATTTCTCCTGCAGCTTGGGCTTGGACACTGCGCCCACAATCTTGTCGACTAGCTTGCCGTCCTTGAAGAAGAGGAGGGTGGGGATGTTGCGGATGCCATACTCGGCGGCCAGCTCGTCGTTCTCCTCGACGTCACACTTGCCCACGGCGATGCGGCCGTCGTATTCCTTGGCCAGCTCCTCCACGATGGGGGCGATCATGCGGCACGGGCCGCACCATGTGGCCCAGAAGTCAACGACCAAGGGCAGGCTGCCATTCTTCAGACTCTCAAAGTTCTCGGATGTGATTTTTGTTTCCATTGCTGTTCTGTTGTTATTCTGTTTGTTGGTTATCGTTTGTCTTGATGCGTGCGCCGGCTTGTGGCTGCTGCCATGTGTCGGCTGAGCCTGTGTGTCAGTTGATACTGTACGACAGGGTGTCGCTGTTGGTCTCGATGAAAGCCAGGATGTCGTGGCTCACGTCAATGGTGTGGCTCTTGCTGCGCAGCAGCACGTTGCGCTTGCCCGTGGCGTCGGTGAGCTTGAAGAACACCTGTGTTGGCCCCGCGTGCTCGCTCATCATCTCGCAGAGGTCGGTGACAACCCGCTCGTTCACCAGGTCGGCCTTGACCCCGATGGTGAGCTTGCTGATGGCTTTCTCCTTGACCGACTGCAGGTACTCTATCTTCTGGATGCGCAGGTCGTACATCTTGCTGTCGCGGAAACGCTGCTGGCACCGTGCCGTGACATACACTGTGGCCCCCTCGGTGAACATTCCGCTCCAGCGGCCCCACTCCTCGCCGAAGAGCGCAATCTCGCCGCTGCCGTCGAAGTCCTCGATGGTCACGAAGCCGCACGGCTTGCCCGTCTTGGTGAACTTCGACTTGATGGCGGTCACGATGCCGCCGATGGTCACCTCCTCGCGGGTGCACAGCTGGCTGATGTCGGCCAGCTCGGCGCACTTGGCGCTGCACAGGTTGTCAAGGATGATGCGGTACTCGTCAAGCGGGTGGGCCGACAGGTAGATGCCCACCAGCTCGCGCTCGCGGTTGAGCCGCTCGATGGCGCTCCACGTCTCGCCCCTGATGATGGGCGGTGTGGCAATCTCCACCTCCTCGTCGCCGCCGAAGAGCGAGTTCTGCATCTCCTGCTTGCTGGCCTGGTAGGACTGTCCGTAGCGGGTCAGCGTGTCGAGGAAAGCCTCGCCCTTGCCGTTCTTGGCAAAGTAGTCCTCGCGCTTCATTGCGCCGAAGCTGTCAAAGGCGCCGCTCAGTGCCAGGCTCTCCAGCACCTTCCTGTTCACGGCGCCGTAGTTGGTGCGCTGGGCAAAGTCGAAGATGTCCTTGTAGGCGCCGTTCCGCTCGCGCTCGGCGATGATGGATGCCGCGGCGGAGCTGCCCACGCCCTTGATGGCCCCGAGGCCGAAGCGTATCTCCCCCTTGCGGTTGACGCCAAACTTCTCCACGCTCTCGTTGACGTCGGGGCCCAGCGTGTCGATGCCCATCGACCGGCACTCGTCCATCAGCTTGGTGATCTCCTTGATGTCATCCTTGCGCCGGCTCATGATGGCCGCCATGAACTCAGCAGGGTAGTTGGCCTTGAGGTAGGCCGTCTGGAACGCCACCCACGAGTAGCACGCGGCGTGGCTCTTGTTGAAGGCGTACGAGGCGAACTTCTCCCAGTCGGCCCAGATTTTCTCCAGCACCTTCGGGTCGTGCCCGTTCTTCTTGCCCCCTTCGATGAACTTGGGCTTCATCGCGTCGACAATCGCCTTCTTCTTCTTGCCCATGGCCTTGCGGAGCGCGTCGCTCTCGCCGCGCGTGAAGTCGGCCAGCTGGCGCGAGAGGAGCATCACCTGCTCCTGGTACACCGTGATGCCGTAGGTGTCCTTGAGATACTTCTCCATGCAGGGGATGTCGTACCTGATGGGCTCGCGGCCCGTCTTGCGGGCGATGAACGAGGGAATGTAGTCCATGGGCCCCGGGCGGTAGAGCGCGTTCATGGCGATAAGGTCCTCGAACACCGTGGGCTGCAGCTCGCGCAGGTATTTCTGCATGCCGGCCGACTCGAACTGGAAGGTGCCGATGGTGCGGCCCTCCTGGTAGAGCTTGTAGGTCTTCTCGTCGTCTATGGGGATGTTGTCCAGGTCAATCTCCACGCCGCGCGTGCGCTTGATGAGCGCCACCGCCTCCTTCATCTCCGAGAGGGTCTTCAGTCCGAGGAAGTCCATCTTGATGAGGCCGGTCGACTCGATCACGTGCCCGTCGTACTGCGTGCAGTTGGTCTTGGTGTCCTTGAAGTCGGGGTCGTCGGCTGTCGACACCGGCACCCAGTCGCTGATGGGGTCGCGGCAGATGATGAAGCCGCAGGCGTGGATGCCCGTGCCGCGCACCGTGCCCTCGAGCATCTTGGCATACTTGATGGTGTTGGCCAGCTGCGGGTCGGCCGAGGCTTCGGCGTCGCGCAGCTCCGGCGTACACTTGATGGCGTTGGTGAGGTTCATCTTCATGCCGTCGGGCAGGCGGTCGGGGATGGCCTTGCACAGCGCGTTCGACATGGCCAGCGGCAGCTTCTCCACGCGCGCCACGTCCTTGATGGAGTTCTTGGTGGCCATGCTGGCATAGGTGATGATGTGGGCGCAGTTCTCCGGGCCGTACTTCTGCTCCACCCATTTGAGCACCTTGCCGCGGCCGTCGTCGTCGAAGTCGGTGTCGATATCGGGCAGCGAGATGCGGTCGGGGTTGAGGAAACGCTCGAACAGCAGGTCGTATTTCAGGGGGTCTATCTTGGTGATGCCGAGACAGTAGGCCACCACCGACCCGGCCGCCGAGCCGCGCCCGGGGCCCACCATCACGCCCAGCTTGTCGCGCGCGGAGTTGATGAAGTCCTGCACAATCAGGAAATAGCCGGGGAATCCCATGGTCTTCATGATGTGGAGCTCGAAGCGCACCCGGTCGTCAACCTCCTTGGGCAGCGGGTCGCCGTAGCGCCTGCTCGCGCCCTCGTAGGCCAGCTTGCCAAGGTAGTCGGCCTCGAACTTGATGCGGTAGAGCTTTTCGTAGCCGCCGAGCTTGGCAATCTTCTTCTCCCCCTCCGCGGGCGGGAGCTGGTTCTCGCCGTTCTCGTCGCTGGTGAACTCCCGGTAGAGGTCTTGCTCCGTGAAGCGCCTGCGCCACTCCTCCTCCGTGCCGAAGTCCTCGGGTATGGGGAAGAAGGGCATGATGGGGTCGTGCTCTATGGAGTAGAACTCCACCTTGTCGAGTATCTCTGCGGTGTTGGCCAGCGCCTCCGGGATGTCGGCGAACACCTCGTTCATCTCCTCGCGGGTCTTGAACCACTCCTGCTTGGTGTACAGCATGCGGGTGGGGTCGTTCAGGTCCTTGCCTGTCGAGAGGCAGAGCAGGTGGTCGTGGGCCTCGGCGTTCTCCTCGTCTACAAAGTGCACGTCGTTCGTACACACCAGCTTGATGCCCAGCTCGCGCGCCAGCTCGACCAGCCCCCTGTTGGCCTTCTGCTGCATGGGGAATGTCTCCCTGTTGGCCCTGATGGCCGGGTCTTTCACCTCGTGGCGCTGCAGCTCCAGGTAGTAGTCATCGCCAAACACGCGCTTGTACCACATCGCGGCCTCGCGGGCCTCAGCCATCCGCTGCCGCATCACCTCGGGCGTGGCCTCGGCGCCGCGCTCGGCCTTGCTGCCCAGAATCTTTGCCGGCACCTCGCCGGCGATGCACGCCGAGCAGACAATCAGCCCCTCGTGGTAAAGCTCCAGGTCATGGCGGTCGGTCCGCGGCCTCATGTAGAACCCGTCGACCCACGAGTTGGACACCAGCTTGATCAGGTTCTTGTAGCCCTTGTAGTTCTTGGCCAGCACGATGAGGTGGTATCCGCTGCGGTCGCCGTTCTCCTTCACCTTGTCCTCCTTGCGGTGGCGGGCCACGTACATCTCGCAGCCCAGGATGGGCTTGAACGGCTCCAGGCCCTCCTTCTCCCGCCCCTTGTTCACGCTGTTGCAGTAGTCAAAAAACTCCTTGATGCCAAACATGTCGCCGTGGTCGGTGATGGCCATTCCGCGCATGCCGTTGGCGATGGCCTTGTCTACCAGCCGCGAGATGCGCGACTGGCCGTCCAGTATGGAATAGTAGGTGTGAACGTGGAGGTGAACGAAATCTTGCATTTGAATGGAAAACCGTGTGTTTGGGAGTGTAAAGTTACGCCAAATGGCCGAAACGGCCAAAAGAAAAGGTTGAAAATGTTGGCAGAACAGCAAAAAACGCGTACCTTTGCACATGCAATTTGAAACAATCGAAGACTAATTTATGGGAGACAGAATCAGGAAACTGAAGAAAATACGCATCCATAACGAGGGCACCAACACGCTGGTTTACAGCATGACGGCCATTGTGCTGGTGGCCGCCTGCCTGTGGCACGCCTTCGACTCAAAGGTGGCTTTCTGGACTTTTGCCGCCGTCTTCGGCACGGCGTGGTCGGTGGTGCTGAACTTCTACCGCTGTCCCATCCGCTATTTCAACGGCGACACCGGCAGGGTGGTGGTGGCGCCCGCCGACGGGCGCGTGGTGGTTGTCGAGGAAGTCGAGGAGAACGACTATCTTCACGAGCGCCGGCTGATGGTCTCCATCTTCATGAGCCTGTTCAATGTGCATGCCAACTGGTTCCCCGTTGACGGCAAGGTGCTCTTCGTGAAGCACCGCGACGGCAACTATCACAAGGCGTGGCTGCCCAAGGCGAGCGAGGAGAACGAGCATGCCGACGTGATGATCGAGACCCCCGAGGGCCACAAGGTGCTCTGCCGCCAGATAGCCGGCGCCATGGCGCGCCGCATCGTCACCTATGCCAAGGCCGGCGAGGAGTGCTTCATCGACGAGCACCTCGGCTTCATCAAGCTCGGCTCGCGCGTGGACGTGTTCCTGCCCCTCGGCTCCGAGGTGTGCGTCAAGATGGGCCAGGCCACCACGGGCGACCTCACCGTAATCGCCAAGCTGCCCTGACACGCCCGGCCCCCCTCCCTTACGACTGTAAAAATCATCTGCATTATGGCTAACTGTGTAACCAAGCACGTTCCCAACGCACTGACCTGCAGCAACCTCGTTTCCGGCTGCATCGCCGTGCAGTTCGCTTTCTGGGGCAACTACCCCATGGCTTTCCTCTTCATCGTCATCGGAGCGGTGTTCGATTTCTTTGACGGCATGAGCGCACGCCTGCTCGGCGTGTCCTCGCCCATCGGCAAGGAGCTTGACTCGCTGGCCGACGTGGTGACCTTCGGCGTGGCCCCCTCGGCAATGGTCTTCACGCTTCTCAAGACGCAGATTGCAGCACCCGCGCTGTCGCCCATAGGCAGCTATGTGCCCTTCGCGGCCTTCCTGATGGCCGCCTTCTCCGCCCTGCGCCTGGCCAAGTTCAACCTTGACGCGCGCCAGGCCACCTCGTTCATCGGACTGCCCACCCCGGCCAACGCCCTGTTCTGGGCCTCGCTCGTTGTGGGCTGCGGCGACCTGCTGCCGTCATCGCTGTGGGTCACGGCGGCCATCGTGGCGCTCGTCTTTGTGTCGAGCGCGCTCCTTGTGGCCGAGATTCCCATGTTCGCGCTCAAGTTCAAGCACTGGGGGTGGCAGGGCAACCAGGTGAAATACGTCTTTGTCATCACCTGCATCCCCCTGTTGCTGCTGCTGAAGTGGCTGGGCTTCGCCGCCATCATCGCGTGGTACGTCATCCTCTCCGTTCTGTCTGACAAAAAGTCCTGACCGGTTATGCTGCTCAAAGGACTGCTCTTCATCATCGTGGTGATTTTCATTGGCTGTGCGGTGGTTGCCGTGCTCGCCTCCCTGCTGGTGGCGGCGGTGGTACGCCGGTTCCGCAGGGCCGTTGGCGGTGCAGGCACCGGTCGTTCCGACCGCCGCAGCCGCGACTACACCGGGCGCCGCCAGCAGCAGTACGCTTACCGTGAGGCCGCGGGCCAGCAACGGGCCGGCACCGGTCGCCGCCGGCAGTGCCGCCCGTCGCAGACTGACGAGAAAATTGTGATTTTCGACGCGCGCTCGGAGTATGTGGCCAACCGGCGCATCTTCGCCGACGACGAGGGCGAATATGTAGAGTTTACCGAGGTGACAGAATCCTGACAGCAGCCCTCCTGCCTTTCCCCATCGCTTGCTCCCCTTTCCTCTCCCCCTTCCTTGCCCCCGCGGAACCGTCCGTTTTGGCTTGCCAAACGGTTCGTTCCGCGTGCCCAAACGGTTCGTTCCGCAGTGCTAAACGGACGGTTTCGCGTGCCCGAACAGGCCGTTCCGCGTGCCGAAACTGACCGTTGTGCAAGCCCTGATTCAAATGTTGGCATCCCTGAACGGTTTTTGCCATGGCAGACCTCTCCGATAAACTTTGCTCTCTGCTATACCAATGCGAAGGGCAAAGGGGAGTTAGGTGGCAGAACAGCCTGGCGTAGGTATGGCGACAATACATAAATGCGAGAATGGAACAGCCGCCAACGTCCCATTGTCTACATTCATTCTTTTGCTGAAAGTTGTTGGACAGATAAACGCATTGGACCATATGCTGCCCGAATTGCCGGAGTCACCTTGTCTTGTATGTAAGGACGATAAGAATGCACAACGCGTCTGCCACTCTAAATAACGCATGAACAAGCAAGTCATATATTACTATTTTTTGTAATTGTAACCTTTGATGTTCAATATAAAAGCTATAACTTTGCAACTAAAATATAATCAATATGGTAAAGAAGCATCAATCGTCAAGACTAACAAGACAACATCGAAAAAGTCATGGCGTTGTAGGTATTTTTGGAAAAGAGGCTCAGATGCATGACAAAGAAACTGGATGTATCTCACATATCGTAAGGAATGCATAGGAGCAAAAATATCCACAACTTACATTTCGATACCGTCAAAGCGTAGAAAAGAAAGAAATAAATGAGGCATTACAAAAAATAGATCCATATCTCGGACAAACACTTTTTGTACAAAATGCAAGTATAATTCCAGATGGTGGAATTATTGAAGTGCAAGATGACAACAATAATTGGCGAGTAGTATTGGTTTCAGAAGCAAAACACCAAGGAAAGGACATTGAGAATATAAAAAAAGGAGAACTTGTTGGCAGAAATAAGAACCAAGATTTAATGGCAGCAGGCAATGCTATAGAACGCTCACATAAGAACATCTCAGAAATTGCAAATATGATGCTAGCCGAATCGTATTTTCCATATGTTCTGTTTCTTGAAGGTTCCAATTTCCTTACTGAAACACTTCATGTAAAAAGACCAGATGGAAGAATTGTCACGTTGGAGTATAACTCAGGCATGTTAAACAGATTGGATCGTTTGACAGCAGCCAACTATGGTATGCCCATAAACACCAACTTATGTAGAAACAGATTTGTAAACCATGAAGACAAGAACATCATGCTACAAGCTGCATCTATATATACCCAAGGCGATGGTAAAAGTTGGGACGCTCAAAAAATGTTTGACATCATGTTTAATATAGCAGAAACTTCCTTACAAATGCTTGGAAGAGATTTATGGAATCAAATTAACGGAAATTCATGACAAGGCAGGCATCAAACATATTACTGAAGAAAGCAAAGAAATCAAAGAATGATGAATTTTACACACAACTTTGTGACATAGAAAGAGAATTACAATATTATCCTAATTGTTTTAAGAACAAAGTGGTATATTGTAATTGTGACGATTCTAGAACAAGTAACTTTTATAGGTTCTTTCACGATAATTTTCATTCTTTGGGGTTACGTAAACTTATAGCATCATGCTATAAGGAAAAGTCTATGGACTTATTTACACAACAAGCAAATGAACAAGCTTTTTATTGTATATATGATGGACGGGAAGATTCGGAGCGTATATTTCCATTCAAAGGAGATGGGGATTTCAGAAGTCCTGAGTGTTTGGAGCTTTTAGAACAGTCTGATATTGTAGTGACCAATCCCCCTTTTTCTTTATTCCGTGAGTTCGTTTCGCAAATCGTGAGACATAATAAGCAATTCCTTATTATAGGCAATGTAAACGCCATCACATATAAAGAAATATTTAATTTAATACAAAAAAACAAGGCGTGGTTAGGCGTGAACCTCGGTCGTGGCATCTCAGGCTTTATAGTTCCTAACGATTACCGACTTTATGGTACAGAAGTAAAAGTGAATGAAAAAGGACAGAATATAATAGCCACAAATGGTTGCCTGTGGCTAACAAATTTGGAACTGAACCAACGCCATGCTGATTTGGAATTAAATAAGGCGTATAGTGGAAATGAGGATGCATATCCCATATACGACAATTGCAATGGAATTAATGTTAATCGCACACAAGACATTCCATATGATTACAAAGGACTAATAGGGGTTCCTGTCACATTTCTCCATAAATATAACCCAGAGCAATTTGATATTGTCAAATTTCGGAAAGGAGACGACGGTAAGGATTTACGTATAAATGGGAAATGCCCATATTTTAGAATACTCATAAAGAACAAGAGGGTACTTGGCAGTCTATAACGTGTTTATAACGACACCGGGGGAATAGGCGTTGGAATGCTTGTATGAGTATTTTTCTGGCTCATACTTGTGTTTTCCATTCTTATTGAATCTGCAAATCCATGTAAAGAATAACTTGAATTCTTAGCGGATGAGATGTTCCAGATAATTCCTGATTCTTTTTCTTTTTGCAAAAAATGTCTCTCCTGCAAAGAAAGTTCTCCAAAAATTTGGTTGGGACGAAATAAAGCGCTACCTTTGCAAACGCAATAAGGAAAACAGCCTTAACGCAAATGGCTCCTTAGCTCAACTGAATAGAGCATCTGACTACGGATCAGAAGGTTATAGGTTTGAATCCTATAGGAGTCACAAAGAGACCTTTAAGGTCTCTTTTTTTTTGTGCCAGCCCTGTGCGCTTATCCAGGCAGAGGGACAGGGTACCATGTTCATAGTCATAGCCGCTATGGCTTCAGCGCTTCTGTTGCGAGCAGTCCGAAGCAAGCTGCAATCCGGGGTTAAACCCAATGGCCGATTTGGGTGAAAAATAAAGCAGGAGGAAAACGAAGCGTTTTCCTCCTGCTTTATTTCAGATGAAAAGGTTTCTACTTCACGTTCACTTTCACGGTCTTTGCCGACGCACCACCCTTTATGCGGACGATATAGGTGCCGCCGGCAACGGGAACGATCGATGTTCCGGCAGCAACCTTGCAGACCCTCTGGCCGTTGGTGCCGTAGATTTCGGCTGTTGCGCCCTCGGCCACCGAGGTGACGATTGTGCCGTTGGAAGAGTATGCCTTGCTTTCTGCCGCTTTTGCAGCGTCAATGCCGGTGGCGAGCTTGAACGTGGCAGTAACGGTAGAAATGCGCGAAACCTTGAACTCGGTGCCCTCGATGGCATTGCCGTTAACGGTCACCCTGTCGAGCGTGTAGCCTGTGGCAGGTGTCGCGATGAGCGTGATGGGAGAGTTGCGCTTAACCCTGCCACCCGACAGGATGTCGTTTCCGTCAGCGTCTTTCAAGGCGATGGTGCCGTTCTCGGCCGCTCCGATGTAGATCCATGTGAAGTCGCAGCCCGAGCCGTTGCCCGTCATGCTGGCAATCCATCCCTTGTCGGTGGCGATAGAGGTGTCCGAGCCTTTGGCATCGTTCGGAGTGGCCTCCGTGCCGGTGAGGACGGTAAGTGTTGCGCCCTTTATGGCCTCCTGCTCCTCCTTTGTCAGCGTGGGGTATTGGGGCAGGTCTTTGTAGAACTGGTTGAGGTCGCAGGCCGTCATGTTGTTGCCGCCGCAGTTCACCAGCCGCAGCTCTTTCAGCTGGCTCAGGTCAAGAATCTGTATGGCGTTGTTGTTGAACGAGAGGCTGCGCAAGTCCTTGTTGCTGTCAAGGTTGAGGTCGGTCAGCTTGTTGTTGCCTACACCCAGTTCCTGCAGTTTCGTGTTCTTGCTCACGTCAATGGCGGTCAGCTTGTTGCTTGCCACGTTAAGGCTGACGAGTTCAGGCAGGTTGGCCACGCTGATGGACGAAAGGCTGTTGTTGTTGACAATCACCTCTTGCAGCTTGGGGTTGTTGGTGAAGTCAATGGCCTCGAGCTTGTTTACGCGCGCGCTCAAAGTTTCCAGCTCCGTGTTCTTCGAGAGGTCAAGCTGGGTCAGCGCGTTGCCGTAGCAGAGAAGATTTTGCAGCTTGGTGTTCTTGGTCACGTCAAGCCGGTCCAGTTCGCAGTAAGAGCAGTCAAGATAGAGCAGCCCTGTCTGGTTGCTCACATCGAGAGTCTTTATCGGGTTCATGTAGAGGTTGAGCAGTGTGAGCCGGTCGTTGCCGCTCAGGTCAATGCTTGACACCTGGTTGTCCCATGCTCCCATCTCCAGTCCGTATTCGCCGTAGCTCTCGAGGTTGAGCTGGTCAACGTCGCCGTAGATGGTGATGGTCGACTCCTTTGCCGTTGCGTCTGCAGGCGTTGCGGCTGTGCCGTCGATGCGCGTGCGTTTGGTGTCGGACAGCTCATACTCCATCTTCGCACCGTTACCCCAGTCTACTTGCACGTTCTTCTCGGCATCTTTCATGACTGCCATCTGGAACGACAGGCTCTGCCCGACGGGGGCGGTGAACGAAATCTTGCGAGCCTCGGCGCGGAACACGGGCTTGATTGTTGCCTCGCCGTTCACGGTGAACCACTCCTCGTCAATCTTCTCGCCGTTTACAATCACTCCGTCGTAGACATAGCCCTCGGCAGGCGTGGGTGTGATGTGGATGGCCACACCGGCCTTTGCCGACGTGGTTACGTCAGTCAGCTGCTGCCAGTAAGCTCCCGACCACTGCGAGACGGTGAACGTGCCGCCGGTGGTGGAGTATTTGGTGAAGCTGAATGTCTGGTCTCCCGATATTCCGCCGAACGAGCCTGTTACGGTAACGGTCTCGCCGGTGTTGGTGGCGTCGACCGTAACGGGCACAGCCTCGTTCTTCGCCGTGCCGTCGCCCTGCACGTCTATTTTCCAATTCATGTCGTTGGATGTAGGGTAGTCCGTGTCGGCCGTTTCCCCGTTGGAGCCTGCTATGAGCAGCGAATTGCTGTATTCCGAATAGGCCTGCGGCAGTGTGCGCAGCGTGAAGTTCATGGAGTTTCCGGTCATCAGCTTGTTGTCGCGGATGTCAACATAGTTGAATCTTCCCCAGGTGTTCACGTAGTTGAAGTAGAAGAACGAGCACTTGGTGTTGCGTGCGCGGAATTCACGCAGACTGTACAGGTCTTCCATCGGGATGTACCGTATGTCGGTGTTGCTGATGTTCAGCGTGGTGATGGTCCTGATACCTTTTAGGTCGAGCTTTGACAGCTTTGTGCCGTTCACCGAGAGGTAGGACAGGCTCTTGTTGTTTGACACATCGAGCTTTGTGATGTCAATGCTGTCGCAGTTAAGGGTGGTCAGGTCCGGGCAGTTTGCCACGTTGAGCGAGGTGATTTTGTTGTTGCCGCAGTACAGGCTCTCGAGCTTGGTGAACTTTGTCACGTCGAGGCTTTTCAGGTGATTGCCGTTTACCGACAGCGTGCGGAGATTGGGGTAGTCGCCCTCTTCAAGTTCGCGCAGCGCGTTGTTCGACAGGTTCAGCGATTGCAGGTTTGGCAGAGCGCGCGAATAGAAGTGCATCACGTAGCAGTTGTTCATGCTGATTCTCCTGAGCTTGTCGTTGTTGTCGGCAAACACCGCTGTGGTGAACTCAGGGTTGTCATTGCAGTAGAATGTTTCGAGCGCTGTGAAGGCGATGAGGTTCAGGGTGATGAAGTTCTTGCCATTGTTCGAGACATTCAGCTCTTTCAGCGTTTCAGCAGCGTCGGTGATATTGAATTTGTAGCTGTCAAGCAGGTTGTCATTCAGGGTGAGTTCCTGAAGCTGTTTCATTCCTGTTGCGTCAAACGCCGTGAGCTTGTTGCTTGAAAGGTCGAGGTCTTTCATGGCGGGCAGCTGGTCGAACTGGAACGATGCGATTTCGTTTTCGCGCAGGTCAAGTTTCTCAAGGCTTGACTGCCCGGCAAGCGTGACTTGCGTCAGGCCGGCCTCTCTCAGTTCCATGTGTACCATCTTTCCCTTGATGGTGATGGTTGAACCCTTGATTTGGGTTCTGATGCGTCTGGAGTATCCGTAGTCATCGGGGTTGATGTTGTAGGTTTTCACCTCACCGTCGCCCCAGTCTACGGTGAAAGCCTCGTCTTTGGATGATGTGTAGGCATCCAAGGTGACAGCTGTGCCTGCGGCTTTCGACGTGGTCATTGTAATGGTGTTGTCATCGGCAGCGAAAGCCGTCGCCGCAGACATCACCATTGCGAACAAAAGCAGTAAGTACTTTTTCATAACTGTAAGTGTGTTTGTTGTTATGGATTAGCGGCATCTTATCCTGTTTGTCTCTGTGAATAATGGTCTTGTCGCAATCACAGAGCGTGAGCGTGCCTGGGAACTTGCGCAACTCCGATGCCGCATAAAAGTCATGCAACTCCCCTTTTGCGTGGCAAAGTTAATAAAAAAATGAGCAGTTGTTCAAAACTATTCGAATTTATTTCATGTCAGTGGATGCCGGAAAACAGTTTTCTTATTTTGCTTTTGGCCTGTTGCGCTGCTGGCAGTCTTTCACGTTGAATGTCCACTGCCCCGATCCTATCCGCTTTACCTTTCCGGTGGGCAAGTGTACCTCTGCGGTGGTGTTGGCCGGTATGCCGACTGTCCAGCAGACATGTCCTTCCTGTCGCGTGTAAGTGCTGTGAATCACGCCGTAAGGCGAGGGGTGGGAAACAGTTACGCCGCTTATCTCAGGCACGGAGAAGTCGGGCTTCATGATGATGTGCTTGAATCCCGGCCGTATGCTGTCGGGCTGGATTCCGCCCAGGTTTTCATAGCACCAGGGTAGCAGGTCGCCCAGCAGCATCACGTGGTTGCCGCTGTTCATCGAGGGATCTGCCGTGTTGCCGTTCCAGAGTTCCCAGATGGTGGTGGCCCCGTTCTTGACCATGTAGCCCCAGCCGGGGTAGGTGTCGGTCATTGCCAGCCGGTAGGCGACATCCGAATGACCCGCAGACGACAGGTAGCGCATGAGCCACTGGATGCCGATGACCCCGGCAGAGATGTGAGTGCCGTTCTTGGCCACGATGGTCTCCAGAAGATTGTCGCGCACCGTGGCTTCCTGGTCGTGTGGCACCATTCCCATGGCCAGCGGAAGCAGGTTGGCCGTGACGGTGGCATTGGCGTAGTTGCCGTCCTTGAGGTAAGTCCTGTTGACGGCTGCAAGTGTGGTGGCGGCTTCAGTTTCAAAGTAGGGCGTGTCGGCCACGTGGCCGAGCAAGCGGGCGTAGCGGGCCATCAGCCGGCAGAGGTAATAATAGTAGGTCGACGAGATGAGCTGGCCGTCGGTCTTGCGGGCCGGGTCTTTGCTGTGTACCAGACGTGGTGATTCGGGCGGCACGCACCAGTCGCCATAGCGGTCGTAGGGCACAAGGCCGTCCTTGTAGTTCTTGCGGCGTATCATCATCAGGAATCTCTTGATGGCTGCATAACTGTCGGCCATGGGGCGGAGGTCGCCATACTGGCGGTAGAGCATGTCGCAGACCATGGGAAAGGCGGCCGGCCACGTCACGTTGGTGTTATACAGTCGCCAGTAGGCGGGTGTCACGTCGCTGACACGTCCGTCAGGCAGCTGTCCGTCGCGGAGGTCGCGGCTCCATTTTGTGTAGAGGCCGTGGTTGTTCATCAGATAGCTCTCGCCCAGGCATCCCGTGGTGCGGTCGCCCAGCCAGGGCATCCGCTCGTCGCGCTGCGGGCAGTCGATGGGGATGCCCTTGTAGTTGCTCCGCACCCCGCGGCGAGCGTTGGCCACAATGCGGTTGAGCATGTCATGGCCGTTGCGGTCGGTCACACTGAAGCCGGTGTGGGCATCGTCCATGCGGTCGGCAATCAGTTCGCGGCAAATCTGGTCGGGTGTCAGTTGTTCCATTCCCGTCACTTCGGCATAGCGAAAGCCATAGTACGTAAACTCGGGCGCCCACTCGGCCGTCCTCCCGTCAGACACATAGCGGGCTGTAGCCTCGGCACTGCGCAGGTTGGCCACATAGAGTGTGCTGTCACCCTGCCCGAGTAGTTCGGAATGGCGGACACATACCGTGTCGCCCTTGGCGACCTGCCCTGTTCGCAGGCGGACGCGTCCGGCATTGTTGGTGCCGAAATCCACTATGTAGCGCCGGCCGTACCGGTGTACAGCCACGGGACGCTCGGTCTGGTAGACACTCATGTTGGGAGCCAGCGCCCCGCAGAGCACGCCGCCCGGAGGCGCCACCGCCCGGGCCTTCATCCACAGGCTGTCAGCATAGCCGGGACAGTCCCAGCCGTCCATGCTCCGGTTGGCATCGTAGAGCTCACCGTCATACTCGTTGGCATAGCGCACGGGGCCGTCGGCCCAGATGCGCCAGGTGGAATCGGTGGCGACAGTGTCTGCCGTTCCGTCGGCATACTCGATGGCAAGATGGGCGCGGAGCCTGGGCAGACCGTAAGTGGTGCGGACGTTCGTCTGGTAGTTCTGGGTCTGCGCGAAATAATGCCCTCCCTCAAGAGTTACGCCGATGGCGTTGTCACGGTCAAGGAACTTTGTCACGTCATAGCTGTCGTAAGCCACCGTCTTGGTGTAGTCGGTGGGCAGGGGGGTGAGCACATCGCACCCCACCCGCCGGCCGTTGACCGACAAAGTGTAGTTGCCCAGTCCCGAGATGTACATCATGGCCCGGCTGACGGGAGCCTGCCTGGTGGAAAAGCTCTTGCGGAGATAGCGGGCCGACAGGCGGCTGTGACGCTCCACCCGGTCCCAGGGCATCAAGCTGTCGATGCCTATCCACTGGCCAGCCCAGTTGTTCGGTGTGAGCAGCCCCGCCGACCAGGTAGCTGTGGGGCTCCAGGGGGAAGTCCCCCTGTTGGTCACGGCCATCACTTTCCAGTAATAGGGGCGGCCGGGCTGTAGCGTGACCGACGGAGGCAGGGGAACCCACTGCGAGCTGTCAGACCTGACAGTGCCGCTGTCCCACACATCGCCCTCCCCCCTGTTTATTTTCTCCCGGGTGGAGGCGACAAGAATATGGTACGCCTTCTGTCTGACGTTGCGGCGTGGAGACTGAATCTGCCAGCCAAAGCGGGGTGACATGACATCTATCCCCACCGGGGCTTGCCGGCCTTCAACCGTAAGGTGGGTCAGTGTAACCTGGGCCTGGACGGCGGAAACTGCCAGCCATAAGGCCGGCAGCAGGAAGCTCTTCATGTTCATGGCCTTGTCACTTTATCGGCGTGTCAGTTCAAACTTGTCAATGTCCACAGCCCAGGCATAGGGATTGCCCATCTCAACGGTGTTGCTGCCGGGCTTCAGCGTGACAGGGATGGTAACAGTGGCGAGCGGCCCCTCGGTCTGGAGTCCGGCGAGCGTGGTTGTATGGCCGTTGACGCACACTTGCAAGCCCCGGAGGGGGGCAGGCTGGTAGGTGATGGTCATGTCATAGTGCCCGCCCCGCTCACTGTACACGCGGTCCCAGCGGATAACGTTTTCTTTGCGTCCTCCAAGATAGGCCACGGTCATGCCACCCGACGCTCCGGGGGTGCTGGCGTAGAGCACAAGCCTCTTGTCCTTGCCAAGGTTGTTGAAGCAGGGCAGATAGCCCCACTCGGCCTCGTAGCGTGACGGTTCAAGCCTCCGGGCGGCCTCGGCCCGCACAATCAGGACGCTGTGGGCAGGAAGGTCGCTGACAATGCTGTCCCTTACGCTTTTCAGATTTCTCCGGCGTACCAGGTCGCGGAGCTTCACCCGGCCGCCCAGTTCCAGTTCTGCAAGGGGAACGGAGAAGTGGGCCACAGAGTCTGTCGGGTTGTACAGGGCGACGGCACGCACCGTGCCACGGCGCTGATGAAGGTCTTTCACCAGTACATAGGTGCCGTTCTTTTCCATCACAGGATAGGCTTGCAGGGCCAGCGAGTCTTGGTTGATGGCAATGAGTTCCCTGTTCTTGAGCAGGGCCAGTGATTGGTCCTTGATTTTGGTCAAGTCGCATCCGATGAGCAGCGGCGAGCTCATCATGCACCACATGCCGAAATGGACTTCCTCCTCGCAGGGTTTCAGCCCGCGGCCGATTTCGAGCATGTCCATATCGTTGTAATGTCCGTCGCGGCAGTAAGCCGACAGGGGCATGTTCATGCCGATGATATTCTTCACCGAGTTCCACCTTGGCCTGATGTCGGGACTGATGCGCCACGAGGCGGCCAAGTCCTTGGCCCAGGTGCCGGGGAAGGCCCAGCGGCAGATGTTGACCGACACGTCGTTGCGGCCCGTCCGGTCAATGGCCTGCCGTATCTCCGTGTAGCGGCGGCGCTCCTCCAGGTTGAGTTCGGTGCCGGCACCGCAATAGTCAATCTTGATAAAGTCAAAGTTCCACTCCTTGAAATAGAGCTGCGCATCCTGGTCTTCGTGACCGTAGAGTCCGGCGCCAAATCCGTTGGGGTCGTTGTCATAGCGTGAGCCGCAGGTGTTGCTGCCGGCATCCGAATAGATGCCAGCCTTCAGCCCGAGCGCATGGATATGGTCTGACACGCCTCGCAAGCCGTTGGGGAAACGTTGGGGATGGGCATGCATCTTGCCCGAAGCGTCGCGGTGGCCAAAGAAGCCGTCGTCGACATTGACATATCGGTAGCCGCAGTCTTTCAGGCCGGTGGCAACCAAGGCGTCGGCCTGCCGCATGATGAGCGAGTCGCTGATGTTCACATGGTAGGTGTTCCAGGAACTCCATCCCATGACGGGTGGTTGCACGGTGACTTGGGCGTTCAGCCCTGTTACTGACAAGCCGAGGCCGAACACCGTTGCCAAAAGTCTTTTTGCAGTCTTCATAAAAAGGTTGTTAGTCGCTTTGTTTACACTAAATAATTAGCAAAGGTAGGAGGCGTGGCGGAATAGGGGCTTTTCTTTCTGCGCTTTTATCCGTGAAAAATGATATTCCACATTGATATTTCCCTGCGTCTGGCCCTGCGGTTCAGGGTTGTCCCATGAAATTGCCGGCGCGTTTTCCGGGTTTTCCGTTGCCCCCATAGCGGGATACTGCTGTCTCCAGCCTTGCTGCGCGTGTGCCAATGAAAAAGCCGCCCCGGCAAAGTGGTCTGCTTTGTCAGGGCGGCCCGTCTGTATGTTCTGATCTGCGTGGCGCGCTGCAGGTCGCTGTGTGGCGGCGGCTGAAGGTCAGTTGTGCACCAGCGTGCCAATCTCCTCTCCGTCCATCACTTTTTTCAGATTGCCCACAATGTCCATGTTGAACACATAGATGGGCAGGTTGTTCTCCTTGCACATCGTGGTGGCGGTGAGGTCCATCACCTTCAGACCGCGTGTGTAAATCTCGTCATAGGTTATCTCCTTGAATTTCGTGGCCGCAGGGTCTTTCTCCGGGTCGGCGGTGTAGATGCCGTCAACGCGCGTGCCCTTGAGCATGACATCGGCCTCAATCTCGATGCCACGAAGACTGGACCCCGTGTCAGTGGTGAAGTAGGGGTTGCCTGTCCCGGCGGAGAAGATGCACACATAGCCGGATTCCATGGCCTCGATGGCCTTCCACTTGGTGTAGAACTCGCCGATGGGCTCCATGCGGATGGCCGTGAGCACCTTGGTCTTTACGCCCAGCACGCCGAGTGCCGAACTGAGTGCCAGTGAGTTGATTACCGTGGCACACATGCCCATCTGATCGCCTTTCACGCGGTCAAAGCCTTTCTGTGAGCCGCTGAGGCCGCGGAAGATGTTGCCTCCGCCAATCACAATACCAATCTGCACGCCCATCTCGTGCACCTCTTTAATCTGGCGGGCGTAGTCGCTCAGACGCTCCGGGTCAATGCCGAAGTTTTGTTTGCCCATGAGGCTCTCGCCGCTGAGCTTCAGAAGAATACGTTTGAATTTTGACATATCTTTAGGGTTATCGTTTATTCGCGCTTGTCTGACTTGCCCGCTTGGCTGCGGTGGCGTTACTGTTTGCCAAGGACATGTTCCACCTCCTTGAATGCGTAGGAGTGCAGGTCGCCGCTCTCGTTGCGCAGCAGCAGGTGGCCGTCGGGGGCGACTGCCGCCACCTCTGCGCGGAACTCGCCGCCGCCATCCTTGAACCTGAACAGCCCCTTTCGGCGGTACAGCCGCTCCATGTAGGCTGTGCGGATGGCCTCGCCATCGCAGAGATCCATGGCGGCGAAAGCCCGGAGGATGTCTTGGAGCAGCTTGTCGCGGCTGTGCTCATGCCCCGTTACCTGAAACAGCGACACGGGATTGGGCGCATTGCTGCGGAACACCTGCTGGTTCACGTTGAGGCCGATGCCGATGATGCAGTCGCGGATGCGGTTTCCCGACAGGCTGTTTTCTATGAGAATGCCGCACACCTTGCGGTTGTGCCAGTAGATGTCGTTGGGCCACTTGATGCAGAAGCCCTCGGAATAGGCGTCAAGTGTGCGGCAGATGGCCAGAGCCACGGCCATCGAGATGACAAACTGCCGGTGTGGGGGGACAGTGGCGGGGTGGATGAGGATGGAGAACAGCAGGTTCTTGCCGTCTTCGCTCTCCCATGTGTTGGCCCCCTGGCCGCGACCGGCGGTCTGGCACTCGGCCACGGCCACTGTCATCCGCAGTCCCTCAGCGCCACGGTAGGTGCGGAGAAAGTCGTTGGTCGAGCCGGTCGTGCCGATGTGGATGATGCTGGTGCCGTGCATGGTTGTCTGACTGCCTTTCTTGCAAAAGTACAACAAATCCTTTACACATCAAAAGAATTGTTGTACTTTTGTGGAATACAAACCTTTGATGTCATGACAGCTGAAGAACAACTGAAGGCCGACGAGCAGTTTATGCGCAAGGCCCTGGCCGAGGCTGTGGCGGCCGGCGAGGAGGGAGAGATACCTGTTGGGGCGGTGATTGTGTGCCGGGGGCGCGTGATAGCGCGCGCCCACAACCAGACGGAGACCCTGCACGACGTGACCGCCCATGCCGAGATGCTGGCGATAACGTCGGCGGCCAACCTGCTGGGCGGCAAGTATCTCACCGACTGTACGCTCTATGTCACGGTGGAACCCTGTGTGATGTGCGCCGGAGCCATCGGCTGGGCGCAGGTGCCCCGCATTGTCTACGGCGCGGGCGATGAGAAGCGCGGCTACACCCTGCTCGCACCACGGGCGCTTCACCCCAAGGCCCAGGTGGTGAGGGGTGTGCTGGCAGGGGAGTGCGGCCGCTTGGTGACCGACTTTTTCAAGCTGAAGAGGTGAATCTCTCAACCCAATGAAAATGTCTTTCAACCCAATGAAAAATGTATGGGTTAAGCGGAAATGCGGCAAGCCTGCCCCTTACCTGATTTCGTAGGGGTTGAAATCGTCATCGTAGTCGGCGCCCGGGTCGGCGCCCTCGTCAACAAGGTGCCGGCCCAGGGGAACGTCCTTGTAGTCTTTTTGCATAGCATCTGTGCGCAGCAGGTAGTCGCTGGCGCTCACCGTGGGGAACACTATGCCGAAAAGGCCGACGGCCACGCGCACGCCGCCGGCATGGGCGTAGTTGTGAATGCGCACGGTGGAGTAGAACGTGTGCGGATAGACTGCAATCCTGTTGAGCTTGTTGAACATCTTGATCTGTTCGATGTTCCTGCCTGTGGAGTCCACTCTGGTAACCACGGCCGCCATGTTTCTCACAATGTCATCGGCAGCATCCTGGTCGTGCTCTATGTTGGAGATGATGCAGAGCGCGATGCCGTTGACCGCCTTCTCCCTCATCTGCTGTTCCGATGGCACTGTATAGTGGGCCGCCACCAGTATCAGGGCCACAATGGCCGCGGTGATGGCTGTGCGCCCTAAGCAGCTGTTGCCCAGCTGGCTGCAAATGTTTCCCTTGCTGTAAGTTCCTCTGTCTGTCTGGTACATGGTAGTTAAAAATAGGCTTTTTGGTTTCTCTTCCTTGCTTAGTTATGGATAAGGTTCATGAATTCCTGCCGTGTCTTGGCTTGGTTGAAGGCTCCGCTGAAGTCGCTTGTGGTGGTGACGGAGTTCTGTTTCTCCACCCCTCGCATCTGCATGCACATGTGCTTGGCCTCCACCACAACCATCACACCGAGCGGGTGGAGGGTCTGTTCGATACACTCCTTGATCTGCAGTGTCATGCGCTCCTGCACTTGGAGGCGGTGCGAGAAGATGTCGACCACCCGGGCAATCTTGCTCAGCCCCGTGATGTAGCCGTTGGGAATATAGGCCACGTGCGCCTTGCCGTAGAAAGGCAGCATGTGGTGCTCGCAGAGCGAGAAGAAGTCAATGTCCTTAACGATGACCATCTGGCTGTAGTCTTCCTTGAAAAGGGCGTCTGTAAGCACCTTGTTGGCATCCATCGCATAGCCCCTGGTGAGCACTTTCATGGCCTTTGCCACGCGCATGGGGGTCTTCTCCAAGCCCTCGCGGCCGGGGTCTTCGCCCAGCAGGTCAAGGATGGACCGGTAGTGGCCGGCCAGCTGGTCGAGTTGCTGTTCGTTGTCGGTGTTCATGTGAAGTGTGTCAATACTGTACGCTGATTTTTCCCTTGACGATGGCCGCCTGCCTGTAGCCCGCCTCCTTCACGGCGCGGAGCATGGCGTAGGCCTCCTCGTAGGTGCGGTAGTTGCCCACCCGGCATATCCATCTGGGTGAGTAGAAATGGACGTACACCGGTTCGCTGGGGAAGTTTGCCTTGATGTCGTTGCCGATGCGCTCCGCCTTTTTCCGGTCGTTGCGCGTGTTGCCACCGGCAAACACCTGCACGCGGTAGCCGTTCACCTTGTAGCTCTTGCGCATCACTTTTTTGTGAGTGTCCACATAAGGCTGGCTGTCCTGCACATTGTCCTGCTCGGCGCCAGTCCTGGGCTTCTCTGCTCTGATGGGTTCCTGCCGCCCGTCTCTGCCCGTCGCCGCCGGCTTGTGGCCCGGTTGCGGCGTGGCTTGCTTGGCCGGCTGCGTCCTCACAGCCTTGGCCGTGCCGGCCCTTTCAGTGGCAGTGGCCGTCTTGTTCCCGTTCACCAGGTCGTTGATTTCCTCACTCTGGGTCACCGTGACAGTGCCCTGTCCGTTGCCGCTCTTCTGCAAGCGGTCAAGGAAAGTCTGGGCCGCTGCCGGCAGTGCCGTGCAGAGGGTGAGCGTGATGATAGCGGCAAGATGCTTCATGTCGTCTGTCTTGTGTGTTGTTGTCTGAAAGGCGGGCACCCCGCCACGCTTGCCCATGGGGCGCGCGGTGCAGAGTGTCCGTTGCGGGTTGTGCAGTCCCTTATTTCTTCCAGGCGTCGATGATGCCCTTGAAGTCGGCCGCCTTCAGTGAGGCGCCGCCGATGAGGCCGCCGTCGATGTCAGGCTTGGCAAAGAGTTCGGGAGCGTTGCTGGCTTTGCAGCTGCCGCCATAGAGGATAGTGGTGTCCTCGGCCACCTCCTTGCCATATTTGTCTGCGATGGTTGAGCGGATGTAGGCGTGGATTTCCTCGGCCTGCTCTGCCGTGGCAGTCTTGCCGGTGCCGATGGCCCAGATGGGTTCGTAGGCAATGATGATGTTCTTGAATTCCTCTGCTGACAGGTTGTAGACGCTGCCTTCGAGTTCTGCTTTCACCACCTCGTTCTGCTTGTTGGCCTCGCGCTCCTCCAGGCTCTCGCCGATACAGAAAATCACTTTCAGGCCGTGCTTCAGGGCCAGCAGCACCTTTTCTTTCAGAATTTCCGGTGTCTCGCCATAGTAGCCGCGGCGCTCGGAGTGGCCCAAGATGACGTAGTGCGCGCCGGTGCTCTTCACCATCTCGGCGGAAACCTCGCCGGTGTAAGCGCCTTTTTCCTTGTCAGCGCAGTTCTCGGCGCCAAGTCCGATGATGTCCTTGTTGAGCAGCTGTGCCACGGTGGCCAGATGGATAAACGGAGTGCAGATAATCACGCCGCAGTTGGGCTTGTCTGCTGTCAGTGTCTCGTTAAGTTCCTTGGCCAGAGCCACACCTTCTTGCAGGTTCATGTTCATCTTCCAGTTGCCTGCTACGATTTTCTTTCTCATAGTTCTCTTGCTTTTTAAATGTTGAACACTTGTTCTTGATGTCTTTCTCTTTCTGATCCATTTGGTCCAGGCCCACAGGCGGTCGGCCAGGGTGAGCGCGGCCAGCGGCAGGATGAACCATACAAGGATGCCAGCCACCTTGCGCGGAGTCGAGCCGCTGGGCATCCTACCTATCTCCGCCCGGGCTATGGGCTCCTTGAGGTCGGCCTCTCCGGGCAGTCTGTTGTGGCTCCACTTGCGGATGATGGTGCCGTCTTTCAGCAGCAGCAGTCCCGGGTTGCTGCGGATGATGGTGGTGAGTGTGGTCTCGTCGGTCTGGCAAAACGTGTACTCGGCACCGGTATATTCCTTCCACCGCCTCACGCCCTTCTCGTTGCTTGCGGTGAGGCAGAGAAAGGGGATGCCCTGTTCCCGGGCGTATTCGGCGATGAGGTTGATGAGGTCGAGCCGGCTGTCGTCGGCCGTTTCCAGATGGGGGGACACCAGCAGGAACGTGTAGCCCCTCCGCGCGAGCACCGTGTCGGTGATGTCCTCGCCGTTGTCCATCCGCGTGATGGAGAAATCGTGGATGGGGGGCACGTAGCCCTCGCTCAGCTGGGTGGTGTGGCTGTCAACGAAAGTCCAGGTCGAGTCGGGGTAGTTGTCAAGGGTGAATGTCTTGGTCACCCCGTTCTTGCTGAGTGTGAAGGTTGTCACGAACTGCGGCTGTTGCGCTCCCGGCGGAATCTCCATGCCCTTGGCGATGTTGGCCCCGACGTGGTAGGGGCGGAAGTCGAACAGGGGCAGGTCGTAGAGGCTGTAGCCCGAGACGGCCAGGATGAACACAGCCGAGTAGTTGAACACTATCCACTGGGTGCCGGGGCTGATGAAGCGTGCCATCCTGAGCGGGGCCGCTGCCAGCGGAATGATGCAGGCCAGCAGCAGGATGTTTTTCCAGAAAGTCTGCCAGTTGGTGAGTTTCACCGCGTCGCCAAAGCACCCGCAGTCGCTGATGGGGTTGAACAGGGCCAGCCACAGCGTGACGGCCGCCATCACGGCCATAAAGGCCAGGGCCAGCCTTGACACCAAGCGGCGGCGTATGGCGAAGAGCAGACAGATGCCCATCACGAACTCAAAGGCGGAGAGCAGGATGGAAAGGGTGATGGTGATGGCTTGGGGCAGCCAGCCTTGCAGCCCCGCTGCCTCCAGGTAGTCATCCAGTTTGTAGCCCGTCCCGGTGGGATCTACGGCCTTGACGAAGCCCGAGAGGACAAACACAGCCGCCACCACAAGGCGGCACAGGTTTATGCCGGCAGTCTTGAAACGTTCCACTTTGTCAGTCGCTTTCGCTGAGTTTGATGACTCCGAACACCGCATAGTTGATAATGTCCATATAGTTGGCGTCAATCCCCTCGCTCACCAGGGTATTGCCGTGCAGGTTCTCTATCTCCTTGATGCGCTCAATCTTTGTGAGGATGAAGTCGGTGTAGCTGCTCACGCGCATCGAGCGCCACGCCTCGTCGTAGTCGTGGTTCTTCCGCTTCATCAGTTGCAGCGCCTCCTTGGCGTAGTGGTCATAGAGGCGCAGCGCCTCTTCGTTGCTGATGTCCACGGTGTCGGCGAAGCCCTTGTCGAGCTGGATCAGCCCCACGATGCCATAGTTGATGATGGCGACAAACCCGGACTTGGCACTCTCGTCAACCATTGCGTGGCGCTTGGTCTCGAGACTTCTGATGCGCTTGGCTTTGATGAACAGCTGGTCGGTGAGCGAAGAAGGTCTGAGAATGCGCCATGAGGGGCCATAGTCGTGCAGCTTTTTCTCGAATAGGGCGCGACATTCTGCCAGGGCTTTCTCAAACTGTTGTTCGGTTGTTTGCATGTAATGGCTGTTCTTGGGAAATCATGTAACGTGTGCAAAATTAGCCATTTTGGCCGAAACAGCCAAATCTGTGCGCTGTTTTTGCACCCTCAGTCCTCTTTCTGGCGCTTGTGGATATACTTGATTTTGGCGCACTGCACGTCGAATCGCACCTGGAGCGAGTCGCGCACCATCTTGGTGCGGGCCAGCATGTCAAGTTCCTCCTTGGTGGCACGCAGGTTGGCGCGGTCGCGCTCCACCTTGTCACGCTGGTAGGCGTAGTCGGCACTCACTGCCTGAAGGGCGCTGTCGGTCACGGCCAGGTCGGCCTGCGCCTGCTTCAGGGCGATGCTCTGCTTGAGGCGCAGCCCCCTCTTCCGGGCCTCGATGGCGTTGGGGTAGATGTGGCGGAGCGAGTCAAGGGAGAGCAGCGCCTGCTCATACAGCCCGCGGTTGTAGAGGCTTTCGGCATTCTTGAGCAGGTTGTCTGCTTCCTGCTTGGCATCCGAGGCGCAGCCGCAGGGTAGGAGCAGAATGAGCAGGGCAGCTGTTATGAGGGTTGAATGTTGAATCATGGTCATTCGTTTCATGCTGCAAAAATACTGAAAAAAGGCGAAAACGGTTTTTGACTGCCTTGAAAAAGGACTGTTTGACAGGGTGTTTAAGCATTATTTATATTTATTTGCATTCCGCGGAACGGTCTTGACAGGCAGGTGCTTGGGCGGTTTCGGCCGTTTGACGCTGCCTGTGCCGGGACGGACGGTCTGCCCTTGGCGGCTGGCCTGCGTGCCAGCCTGGCTGTTTATAAATAAGGTAGGCTGCACCTCAACAATAAAAATAAAGGCGGTGGAACGGCCTTTTTATTTTGTATTGTCTTCGGTTTGCACTACCTTTGCAGGTCAAAATAGGATAAACCAACCCAAATGAAGTTGTATACAGACACAGAACTGGCCGGACTGCTCGGCCGGGATATATTTCATCAAATCAGTGATGTGGCCGACCAGCTCGGCGTGGACTGCTATGTGGTGGGCGGCTATGTGAGAGACCTCTTTCTGGAGCGTCCCTCCAACGACATTGACGTGGTGGTGGTGGGCAGCGGCATCCAGGTGGCCTCTGCGCTCAAACAGCGGCTGGGCAGGGGGGCGCACCTCTCCGTGTTCCGCAACTTCGGCACTGCACAGGTGAAGTGGGGCAGCCTTGAGGTGGAGTTTGTCGGCGCGCGCAAGGAGAGCTACAGCCACGATTCGCGCAAGCCCGTAGTCGAGGGCGGCACACTGGAGGACGACCAGAACCGCCGCGACTTCACCATTAACGCCATGGCCATCTGCCTGAACAAGGCACGCTTTGGCCAGTTGGTCGACCCCTTTGACGGACTCTGCGACTTGGAGGACGGAATCATTTGCACTCCCCTCGACCCCGATATCACCTTTAGCGACGACCCCCTGCGCATGATGCGGTGCATCCGCTTTGCCACCCAGCTCAATTTCAACATCGACGACGAGACGTTTGCAGCCCTGGAACGCAATGTGCAGCGCATCAAGATTGTGAGCGGCGAGCGCATCAAGGACGAACTGAACAAAATCATGATGTGCAAGGCGCCCAGCAGGGGCTTCGTGGACTTGCAGCGCTGCGGACTGCTCAACTATATCCTGCCCGAGCTGGCGGCCCTTGACATTGTAGAGGTGAGGAGCGGAAGGGCGCACAAAAACAATTTCTATCACACGCTGGAGGTGCTTGACAACGTGTGCCGCAGCTCGGACAACCTTTGGCTGCGGTGGGCCGCCCTGCTCCACGATGTGGGCAAGACGCGCAGCAAGCGGTGGGCGCCTCTGGTTGGGTGGACTTTTCACAACCACAACATGATAGGCGCAAAGATGGTGCCCCAGATTTTCCGCCGCCTGTCTCAGCCCCTCGACACCAAGATGAAGTATGTGCAGAGGCTCGTTGACTTGCACATGCGCCCCATCGCCATAGCCGACGACGTGGTGACCGACAGTGCCGTGAGGCGCCTGCTCAGCGATGCCGGCGACGACATCGACGACCTGATGCTGCTTTGCGAGGCCGACATCACCAGTAAGAACGAGGGGCGCAAGCGGCGGTTCCTGGAGAATTTCCGCATTGTGAGAGAAAAGCTCGCCGACCTCAAGGAAAAGGACTACAAGCGGTTGCTGCAGCCCTGCATCGACGGCAATGAAATTATGGAAATGTTCAACCTCAAGCCGTGCCGTGAGGTCGGTGTGCTCAAGCAGACGCTCAAGGACGCTGTGCTTGACAACCGCGTGCCCAACGAGCGCGAGCCGCTCATGCGGCTGCTGCTCGAAAAGGCGGCTGGAATGGGGCTGGACAAAATGGAATAAAATGTGTTTATTATAGATGTTTTTTGTTAAATGTGCCCCCTTGCTTAGAACTATAACAAGGGATTTTCTATAACTTTGCACACAGAAAACCAAGGTGAAAGATTAAGTTTTCTTCCGTCTTGTCGTTTCTTCATGCGGTGCCAACCGCGCTCACTAAATGGTGTTCATTGTAATCGTGTTTCATCGTAATAACAGATAATAACAGATAATTGAAATTTTATAATTAGGTATGAGAAAGAAAATGATGTTATTGATCGCTGCTGTGAGCGCGATCGTGTCCTCTTGTGGAGGCGGAGGGCAGAGCGGAAAGCCCAATTACGCTGACAATGAGTATGCTGTCCGCACGGTGTCAACTCAGAGCACAGAGTTGCAAACCACTTACCCCGCCACTATCAAGGGCATTCAGGATGTACAAATCAGGCCCAAGGTGTCGGGCTTCCTCACGCAGGTGTGTGTGCATGAGGGACAGGCTGTCCGTGCCGGACAGCTGCTTTTCGTGATAGACAACGAGACCTACCAGGCGCAGGTGCGCCAGGCCCAGGCCGCTGTGAATACCGCCAAGGCCCAGCTCAGAACCTCGAAGCTGACCTATGAGAACTCGAAAAAGCTGTTTGACAATAAAGTGATTGGCGAGTTTGAACTGCAGACCGCAGGCAACAGCTACGCCACTGCCCGGGCCCAGATGGCCCAGGCCCAGGCTTCGCTGGCCTCGGCCAGGGAGATGCTGAGCTTCTGCTATGTGAAGAGCCCGGCTGCGGGTGTCGTTGGCAGTCTGCCCTATAAGGTTGGCGCACTCGTGAGTGCCTCGAGTGCCGAGCCGCTGACCACAGTGTCTGATGTCAGCACCGTCGAGGTCTACTTCTCTGTGACCGAGAAGGACGCACTGGCCATGACCAAGGGAAAGGGCGGTGTCAACGCAGCCATAGCTGCCTATCCCCCGGTGCAGCTGATGCTCGCTGACGGAACCATGTACAGCCAGCCCGGAAAGGTGGTCAAGGCCAGTGGCGTCATCGATGCGGCCACAGGCTCTGTCTCGATGATCGCCCGCTTTGCCAATCCCGGAAACGAGCTGCGCAGCGGCGGCGCGGGCCAGATTGTGGTGCCCACAACCGACAGTGGTGCCATTCTGATTCCGCAGGAGGCCACCTCTGAGGTGCAGAACAAGGTGTTTGTCTATGTGCTGGGCAAGGGCAACAAGGTGAAGTACACCGAGATTACGGTGAACCCGCAGAACGACGGGCACAACTATATCGTGACTTCGGGCCTGAAGGTGGGCGACCGCTACGTGTCGAAAGGAATCACCTCGCTGACCGACGGAATGGAAATCAAGCCCATCTCCGAGGCGCAGTATCTCAAGAAGATTGACGATGCCGCCAAGCTGGGCGAGAAGCAGGGAAGTGCGTCAGACTTTGCTGACGTGATGAAAGGAAAAAAGTAAACCCCAAACATTGAACTATGACATTTACCAATTTTATAAAGCGCCCGGTTCTCTCGACGGTGATTTCCATCTTCTTCGTGCTGCTGGGCATCATCGGCATCATCTCGCTGCCTATCGAGCAGTATCCTGATGTGGCGCCGCCTACCATCAGCGTGCGCACAACCTACACGGGAGCCGATGCGCAGACGGTGCTGAACTCCGTCGTGACACCGCTCGAGGAGAGTATCAACGGTGTGGAGAACATGACCTACATGACTTCGCAGGCCACCAACGACGGCTCCTGCAGCATTACGGTTTACTTCAAGCAGGGGTCCGACCCCGACATGGCTGCCGTCAACGTGCAGAACCGTGTGAGCCAGGCACAGGCATTGCTGCCGGCCGAGGTGACACGTGTGGGTGTGACCGTTGAGAAGCGGCAGACCTCGAATGTGATTATGTACACCCTCACCTCGGAAGACGGACGCTATGACGATGAGTTCCTCACCAACTACAACGACATCAACGTAGTGCCGGCCTTGAAGCGTATCTCGGGTGTGGGCAGTGTGCAGTCGCCGGGTATGAAGACTTACTCCATGCGTATATGGCTGCTGCCCGACAAGATGAAGCAGTATGGCCTGGTTCCGTCTGACATCAGCAGCGCGCTGGGTGAGCAGAACATCGAGGCCGCGCCCGGCAAGTTTGGCGAGCAGAGCGACATGGCCTACGAGTACACCATGCGCTACAAGGGCCGCTTGAAGACCGCAGAGGAATATGAGAACATCATCATCTCCAGCGACCAGAACGGCCAGACCCTCAGGCTGAAGGACGTGGCCAAGGTCGAACTGGGCGGACTGACATACAGCGTGAGCATGAAGAACAACGGAGAACCCTCCGTGATGGGTATGGTCCAGCAGATAGCCGGCTCCAACGCCACGCAGATAGCAACCGATGTGAAGGCCGAGCTGGACAAGCAGGCCAAGAGCTTCCCCCCGGGCATGGAGTACAAGATCAACTACGATGTGACCGAGTTCCTCTTTGCCTCTATCGAGGAGGTAATCTTCACCCTCGTCATCACCCTGTTGCTGGTGTTCGTGGTGGTTTATGTCTTCTTGCAGGACTTCCGCTCCACGCTCATCCCTATGATTGCCGTGCCGGTGGCCCTGGTGGGTACCTTCCTCTTCCTTTGGATTTTCGGCTTCTCAATCAACCTCCTTGTGCTTTCGGCCTTGCTGCTGGCCATTGCCATTGTGGTTGACGATGCCATCGTGGTGGTCGAGGCGGTCCATGCCAAGCTCGACCAGGGCTACAAGAGCGCGCTCACGGCCAGCATTGACGCCATGAACGAAATTTCGAGCGCCATCATCTCCATCACGCTCGTGATGTCTGCCGTGTTCATCCCGGTGTCGTTCATGGGTGGAACCAGCGGTACGTTCTACCGCGAGTTCGGCGTGACCATGGCCGTGTCCATCCTGATTTCGGCTGTCAACGCCCTGACCCTCTCGCCGGCCCTTTGCGCCATCTTGCTGAAACCGCACAAGGACGACGAGGAGCACAAGGCCATGTCGGTTGTCGACCGCTTCCACGCTGGCTTCAACTACCAGTACGAGAAGCTGCTGAACAAGTATAAGAAAGGCGTGGCCAGCGTCATCCAGCACCGCATCATTGCCGGTGTCACCGTGGCGCTGGGCATTGTCGCCCTCGTGGTGACAATGGTCACCACCAAGACGGGCCTCGTGCCCGACGAGGACACCGGCGTGATCTTCTGTACGGTGTCCATGGCCCCGGGCACCAGCCAGGAGCGCACCAAGCAGGTTGTCAACCAGATTGACAAGATGCTTGCCACCAACCCCGCTGTCAGAAACCGCGAGCAGCTGCTCGGCTACAACTTCATCGCCGGCCAGGGTTCCGACCAGGCCACGTTCATCATCAAGCTCAAGCCCTTCGAGGACCGTCCGTCGGGCTTCTTCTACAACCTCTCCGGACTGTGGCAGGGTGACGGCCTCATGCGCTTCTTTGTCAACCCGATGTCTTACACCTCGGTGCTGGGCATGCTTTACAAGCAGACGGCCGAGATCAAGGATGCGCAGATCCTGGCTTTCGCACCGCCTATGATCAGTGGCTATGGCGCCACCAACGGTATCACATTCTCCATGCAGGACAAGACCGGCGGCGACCTTGACAAGTTCTTCGAGGTCACAAAGAAGTACCTGGCCGAACTCAACAAGCGCCCTGAGATCTCCAATGCAATGACCTCTTACAACCCCAGCTATCCGCAGTATATGGTGGATGTCAATGTGGCCAAGTGCAAGCAGAGCGGCATTACGCCCCAGACGGTGCTGTCCACCCTCCAGGGTTACTATGGCGGTCTTTACGCCTCCAACTTCAACTCCTACGGAAAGCTCTACCGTGTGATGATTCAGGGCACGGTCGACAGCCGCAAGAATCCCGCCACGCTCACCAGTATCTACGTGCGCACGCCGGCAGGAATGGCTCCCGTCAGCGAGTTCTGCTCACTGAGGCGCGTCTATGGCCCGTCCAACATTAACCGCTTCAACCTCTTCACCTGTATCAATGTCAACGCATCGGCTGCCTCTGGCTACTCGTCAGGACAGGCATTGAAGGCTGTCGAGGAGGTGGCCGAGCAGGTGCTCCCCGACGGCTACGGCCTTGACTATTCGGGCATGACCCGCTCCGAGCAGGAGTCGAGCAACTCCACGGGCATCATCTTTGCCCTCTGCCTGGTGTTCGTCTATCTGATTCTGTCCGCACAGTACGAGAGCTACATCCTGCCTCTGGCGGTGATTCTCTCCATTCCGTTCGGCTTGGCCGGCGCGTTCATCTTTACCGACCTGTTCGGCCACAGCAACGACATCTATATGCAGATTGCCTTGATTATGCTTATCGGACTGCTGGCCAAGAATGCCATCCTCATTGTGCAGTTCGCCCTGGAGCGCCGCCAGACTGGTATGGCCATCCGCTACTCGGCCATCCTCGGTGCCGGTGCGCGCCTGCGTCCTATCCTGATGACCTCGCTGGCCATGATCATCGGCTTGCTGCCGCTGATGTTTGCCAGCGGCGTGGGCAAGAATGGCAACCAGACGCTTGGTGCCGCAGCCGTGGGCGGCATGCTCATCGGAACGCTGCTCCAGCTGTTTGTTGTTCCGGCCCTGTTCGCCGTGTTCCAGTGGCTGCAGGAGAAGGTGAAGCCAATAGAGTTTGCCGACGACAACGCACAGGTGGATACTGAGCTGTTGCAATACACGCAGCCCCTTGACAAGGATAAACTGACGAAATGACCAATGACGGAATGAATATGAAAACGAGAAATCTTTTAGCGATACTGTCTGCAACTGCCCTCGTGAGCAGTTGCGGGCTCTACAACAAATACGAGCGTCCCGATGTCAACGTGATGGGACTGGTGCGCGACACCGCTTCGGTGGCCGACACGCTGGCTGTCAGCGACACCGCCAGCTTTGGCAACCTGCCCTGGCGCAGCGTGTTCACCGACCCTCAGCTCCAAACGCTCATTGAGACCGGCCTGGCCCACAACACCGACCTGCTCAATGCCGCGCTCAACGTGAAGATGATTGAGTCACAGCTCCTCTCGGCCAAGCTGGCTTTCCTGCCCGCTGTCACGTTCTCTCCCCAGGGGGCGCTCTCATCCTGGAACGGGCAGAAGCCCTCGAAAACCTACCAGCTGCCCGTCACGGCCAGCTGGAGTGTCGACATCTTCGGCAAGCTGCTCTCCGTAAAGCGCGGCGCGCAGATGCAGCTGCTGGGAATGAAGGACTATCAGACAGCGGTGAAGACCAGTGTCATCTCGGGCATAGCCAACATGTACTACACCCTGCTCATGCTTGACCGGCAGCAGGAGATTGTCGAGGAGATGGCAGGGCTTACCAAGGAGACTTGGGACATGATGAAGCTGCAGATGCAGCTGGGCCGTGCGCGCTCTACCAGCGTGCAGAGCGCGGAGGCCGGCTACTACCAGGTGATGGCGCAGGCCGCAGACATCAAGCGGCAGATCCGCGAGACGGAAAACTCGCTCTCGCTCCTGCTCGGGCAGCCGGGCCAGGCCATCGCGCGCGGCAGGCTGGAAGACCAGTCGCTGCCCTCTGAGTTCAGCACGGGCGTGGCTCTCCAGCTGCTCAACAACCGTGCCGATGTCCACTATGCCGAGATGCAGCTTGCCGCCTGCTTCCACGACGTGCAGACAGCGCGCAGCCGCTTCTATCCCGGTATCACCATCAGTGGCACCGGCGCGTTTACCAACAGCAGCGGCGCGGGCATTGTCAACCCCGGCAAGTGGCTCCTCTCCGCTGTGGGCAGCCTCACGCAGCCCATCTTCCAGAACGGTGTGCTGATTGCCGGGCTCAAGGTGGCCAAGGCCAAGGAGGAACAGGCCTACAACAACTGGCAGAACGCCATTTTCAAGGCGGGCAACGAGGTGAGCAACGCGCTCGTCGCTTACAACTCCTCGGCCGAGAAGGCCGGGTATGAGGCCAAGCAGGTGGAACTCTACAAGAAGACGGTCGAGGACACCAAGCAGCTCTACACCAGCAGCGGCGCAACCTATCTCGAGGTCATCAGCGCCCAGTCGAACCTGCTCAACGCCGAGATTAGCAAAGTGACCGACGAGCTTTCCAAGATGCAAGCCGTAGTGAGTCTCTACACAGCTCTGGGTGGAGGCCGCGATTAACCCTTAACACAACGATTCGATTATGATTAGTGACAAAGCAATGGTAAGCGCAAAGGCTAAGATTGGTAACAACGTTACCATCTACCCCTTTGCCTATATTGAGGATGACGTGGTGATTGGTGACAACTGTGTGATCTACCCTTACGTCAGTGTGATGAACGGCACTCGCATCGGGCGGGGCACCCGCGTGTTCCAGAACACTGTGCTGGGGGCCGAGCCGCAGGACTTCAACTACCGTGGCGAACCCTCGCAGCTGGTCATTGGCGAGAACAACATCATCCGCGAGAATGTGGTGATCAACCGTGCCACCCACAGCGACGGCCAGACTGTCATCGGCAACAGCAACTTCCTGATGGAGGGTGTCCACGTGTCGCACGACACGAAGATTGGCATCATGAACGTGTTTGGCTACGGAACAAAGATTGCCGGCGACTGTGTCATCGGCGACCGTGTGATTTTCTCGTCCGGTGTCATCGCCAATCCCGGCGCGCGCGTGGGCGACGCCGCGATGATTCAGAGTGGAACGCGCTTCAGCAAGGACATTCCACCTTTTATCGTGGCCACCGACAACCCTGTGCGCTATGGCGGTGTCAACAGCACTGTCCTTCGCAACTACGGTGTCGACGATAAGGTGATTGCCCACATCGCCAACGCCTACCGTCTGGTGTTCCACGGTCAGACGAGCGTGTTTGATGCTGTCAACCAGGTGGTCGACCAGGTGCCCGACGGCCCCGAGATTCAGAACATCGTCAACTTTATCCGTGCCACCAAGCTCGGCATCATCAGCAAGCTCTGAGCCGCAGCGGCGCGACGAAGCGATTGAACTGATAGCGTGTGAGGCTCCGCCATCTTGGCGGAGCCTCACACGCTTTTTGCTGAAATGAAATATAATAATAACTGTAAATCGAAGAATATTAACTTATGCACAAATCGGAATTAGCAAAGACAAGAGCACGGAAAACATACAAAAGGATAGCCAAGGCTTTGCCGATAAATGATAATTTACGTGCAAGCCGAGCGTAGAGCCAAACAAAGTTTGAGCTATGCCAAGGCATAATTTCATATAAAC
>ERZ808286.50-NODE-50-length-97447-cov-11.609270_pt1 | contig 97447 bp, 161 predicted proteins | sample MGYA00521276_ERZ808286 | MGnify/ENA primary metagenome ERZ808286 (study PRJEB31516, sample SAMN03275607) | gut metagenome | biome: mammalia-associated habitat; material: feces | host: Papio cynocephalus | place: Kenya | collected 2012-08-01 ... | reverse complement strand
AATCAACCCATGTCTTGTTAAGGGTCATTTCACCATTACACCAAGGTGAACCTAAAGGTTCACTTTCTGCACGAGTGGACGTTAAATTGAAATATGCAGAATTAAAGACTAAATTTATATCAAGTTGTTCTTTTGAAGCAGTATCAATAATATCAACAATCTAAACTGAATCATCAATATCACTTAAAGAACTTCCAACTCCAATGCTTACATAAGGGAAATAACTACCATCTAATGATACAAGCTTATCATATCCATTATTTTCGGAATTTTCAGAATTATCTTTTAAAGTAATACCGTTAATGAATCCTATTTTATTAACAGTAGTATTACTATGATTAAAATTCAATATAGTATCTATACCGGAAGTAGTGACAGACATGCCAGTAATGGCCTTATCAACAATAGCTTTATCACTATTGCTCATCAAACCTACAGTAGTAGCTGTAGCTACAGGGAATGTAAAATCATCAGAATGCTCTGTGCCTTTATCATCAATATAATGTTGATTGTATTTTAAGCTATTTGCATCAGTAGTAGGAGCTGTAAAATGTGTATATGATACTATATTCTTAGCATCAGCATTCTTCAACCCAGCAAGCTGAGTAGTATTAATAGTACCAAGTGTATTATTAATAGTACCAATCTGTGAAGTATGAGTACCTGTAGTAGTCTGAAGTGTTTTAATGTTACCCTCAGCAGTACTTACTCTACCTTCAAGTGCTGTCAAACTACCTGCAGTAGTATTATTATCTTTTACCTGTTCCCAACCTGCAGCAGCACCATGGTTAGACCAATCTTTAAGACGCCATTCACCATTCTTAGTGGTATCAGCAGTATTATTTGTTACACGCCATACCTGACCAATAGCATCATTATTAGTATTATTGCCACTATGTGACAGAATATAAGCCTTTATATTATACAAGTCAGCAACAGTAGGTACTGACCTAAAACCTGCTATATCAGTAGCAAACGCAGCAGCGTAGTTAGCTTCATTTCCAATTATTGGAGAACCTAACGATAAACCTTTTAAAGCCATAAATTAAACCTCCTATAAATTAAAAATTAAACTTCAACGTTGTTGTAGCACCAACACCAAACGGTGTAGCATTTGTACTACGATATACATAATAATCCTGCTTATAACCAGTTTCATCACTAGTATGACTTACTGTAAGCAATGTGAACGCAGATGTCTTAATATTTACTGCGCCGAGGTTAATCTCTTTCAACTCACCCCAAGACTTAGGATAAGCATATACTACATACTGATTAGCAGGTACTGTAAATGAAATCTCACGATTAGCTTTACTATATAAGCCATTAGCAAGTTTCTTCAAATCTGCATCAGTTGTTCCAGCAGTGTTACCTGCATAAGTACGGTATTTAATACCATAATAAACATTAGCAGTTTTTGTATCATTCTGACCCGAAGCCCATTTTACGTCGCTACCACTTACAACAAGACCTTCTTTAGGAGCACTAAGTGTAACAGTAGCCATTGTTTGAGCAGTAGTAGGAGCAGATGTTTTATCTGCTGTATAAGTAGAAGAAGCTGTACCGCTAGCCAATACTGTTGTACCCCATGAACCACTTGTAACAGTAACAGGTTTCTGAGCATCAGTCTTAGTATACTTATATGTACCAGCCCATTTTACATGAAAACCGTATTCAAGTTCAAGTGAATTATTTGCAGATGTACCAGCAGTAGAAGACGTAACAGCAGCACCAGCACCATTATCTTTATACCATGTAAATGTACCTGTAATCACAGGAGCAGGAACTTCTCTATTTCCCTTCTTTATAGCATCGATTGCGGAAGCATTAGCAGCACCTTTATTTCCAGCATAAGCAGTAGAGCTTGTTTCACCAAGAGTAATTGAAGGTGATATTTCAACAAGTGAACTGCCACCCCAACGATATACTTTATTATTACTAGTACATACGTAAATCTTATCTGCTTCAGGTTTAATACCACTAATACCATCTACAGTACCATATAATTCAGAATTGGTAAAGTTTGCATAATATAGGTATGGAGAAATTCCAGTATTACCATCTTTACTAGTAACCTCTGCTACAAAACGGTTTGCTGTAGTATCAAATACTACATTCCATACCATCGGAGCGGCAGCAGTACCAGTAGCAACCATTTTTCCTGTTACAATTGAGTTAAAATCCTTAATATCATCTACATATGACGGAAGCTGTGATGCAGGTACTTTACCATTCGTAAGAGTTGCATATGAACCCTTAGGTTGATACTTTGAAGCAGCATCATTGATAGCGGCCGTTTTAGCTGTATTAATATCACTAGTGACCTTTGTTTTTATTTGTGAGACCAGTGTTTTTACACCGGCTTCGTCTAAATATTTAGCCATTAAATAAAATTATTATTTCCATTCTATTGCAAATATATCCTATATTTCTTTTGTAAGTATAGGATTAAATTTATCACCAAGTGAAATCTTGTTTATAAGATCTACAGTAGCATTTGCATCAAGAATGGTGTTCTATTCATAACCGTTTTTAATATTACCTACTATAATATTGGAAATTACTTTAATTTTATCATTTTTATTCATGCCAAGATTTATTGGATTTTGACATGTACATTTTTTCATTCCTAACATTTTAAATGTATTTTTCCCAAGTTATAGTTATATTTTTATGATTAACATCAGATAACCATCTACAAAACTATATTCCTTCATATCCATCTATATCATTAGCTACATTCATAGCATACTAAATACACTTATCTTCTGTATCTATAAGTGACGGAAAGAAATCAGCATAACACATATTGGCAGTATATGTAATATCTCCAATAGTAGATGTACTTGGTATTGCATATCCAAGTCTATCTACGACAGATCTAACTTGTTCCGAATCCCAAGTATGAATTACATTATTACTGTTCTACATCATAGAAGATGCATACTATGCAAGTTCATTAGTAAAATGATATCCGTGTTTATCTATGTACTAAAGATATGATTCATTATTATTCTTAGTATCTTCAGTATGTTTAGTTACAATCATATATTTCATATTACTGTTTATTTAAGTTATTACTAAGTGTTTCTATCATATCTTTAATTTTAGAAATAGAATCTTCTATTTTTGAAAATCTTTGCTCATTTTCTTTCTTCTCCTTAAATACAGGATTTAGGTCAGCTAGTAATGTACTAGCTTTAGCCAATACATCTTTTTGATGATCTACGGTAGAAAGAACTTGTTCAGCAGCTGCTTTCATAGATTCTACTTCTTTTATTAGTCCATCTTTATCTGTGGACAAAACCAAATTACCAGCATAAGTTACATGTAAGTCTTCTGGTATAGTATAAGTAGCTGATTTATTATCAGCCTATATTGTAATATCAACGACCATTTTTGGTCCTTGATTTATCATAGTATTATCTAAACGTGGAAAACTTACTTGCGTAACTTTGCCAGTAATCAGTCGTACATCCTATTTATCTAATATATAAACAGGATAATTTTGTTTTAAATCCTTAAAATTCATAGGCATTAGTATTATGTATGATTGGTTGTGGGGACAAACCCCACAACCTTACATACAATTAATTACGCTGTCGTAGTTGTTGTAGTTTTAAGAGCTGCTATCAAAGTAGCATTCTGCTTCTACTGTGACAACTCAAGTCTAGCATCATTATACCTTTGCTGTAAATCAGTATTCCAATGATTATTCAGAGTATCAATGATACGCTGAGTATTAGCATTACCAGCCTGAATTATATTACATGTATCAGTAGCCATAGTATAACCAATGTTGGCAAATCCACGCTCAACACCAGTATTAGTATAACTAAAGCCTGTCTGCATACCATTAATAATATCCTTCTGGCCAAGCTGATTTTCATAACCCATCTTGATGATATTTTGCTGGGTTTGGCAGCAGCAATTCTGCAATGCAGAAGTAAGATTTGCATCACCCAGATTGATAGCATTGATAACCTTTTCAGCTGAATATCCAACCTGTCCAGCTACTTCCTGTATCCCAGAACGTACTGCACAAATAGAATTATTCAACGTATTAAAGTCGCAATTCAGATTACTAGCTAACTAACCAATAGCAACGTTATTACCTTTTACAGCATCCATTAGAAGATTACTGTTTTGATTATCAGCCATCTGATTACGAAGAGAATCGAATTGACAAGTATTACCACAACCGTTCTCATTACCCCACATCCTGTTTGCAAACATCATCCAAACGAGATAAATAACATTTTGTTACAATTATACCGTTTCCGTATAATCTCATTACATTACTGCAATGTTCAGACTATATCATACTCTATAAAAAGAGCCTGTGCGCTTCGATCTCACTTGAGACCTACTCTACTCGCTTCTTCAGTCATATGACTTATGCTTTCGATAGTCGTTGCTCCTTCCTTAAAACAAGGCTTGGATCAGGATTGTCCTATTAGGAGTTCCCCTGAATTCACACAGTTTTAAATCCGCTTATTTCTAGTAAAATAAAAACCTTTGTATTTTATATTTTTACGTATAGCATGTAATATTGAACTTGGTCTAGAATTCATTGCTTTTGCTGCAAACCCAGACCCTTCATATTCAGCAACAAGATTTCCATTATCGTCATATTGATATATCAAACCCTTGTATACAGGAGACAATTTGCCACTTTTCCCGTACATTGGATTATTTATACCTTCGTTACGCTTTCCTAAAACATCTATACGGTGTCTTTGATTCTATAAATTAGTACACCATTCTAAGTTTGACGCTTTGTTATTATCCTTATTTCCATCAATATGATTAACCTGGTTTTTATTAATCGGGTCATCATTATTACAAAAATAAGCAGCAACGATTCTATGTAATAGAAAATGTCTTGTTCCAAATAATAATGTTATTCTTACATGACAATATCCGTTCTTTTGATGTTTTATTTTTATAGGCGTCCCATTGTAGTATACTATACCTAAATTACTAACTGTATATTTACCGTTAGTACCATCTATAGTTTTTATTTCTTCTTTCATGATTTTTAAGTTAACGGATTGTTAGCCCAATTGTTCATACCGCCATTCATCATAGCAGCCATTGCCATAGGATCATTATTATTATGATTTGCCAAAGCTGCAACTAACGCGTCATTATCATGACCCGTACAATAAATTTTCTCTATACTATCCATAATCATAAGTTTTAAAGGATTAATAATAAATTAATTTTAATGCTAGTTTGACGTACTAGCAAACGTTATATTATGGAATTTGTGTAAGATTATACATACCGAGAGTAATTCCAACTCGATATCTATTCTCGCCATCTGTTACTATATCTTTTGCTTTAAGAGAATTACAAGTAAACTGACTATAATATTTGCCGCTTTTTTGAGCAACAAGAATTTTACCACCGTTAGATGTTGTATTTATAGACAACATTTCTGTCATTAACACAGGAGTGCTCAATCCAGAAGCTTCTATAGTAACATTATTTACAGTATTAAGTTTAACGTCATTGGTTCTATTGCCATTTGCGTCAAGATATTCAGTACCGTTCCAATAAGTAGGTCTCTGCAATGTCTTATTATAAAACATGTGTCCTAATTCTACATTAATAGGAGCTTTCTCATTAATAATACCATTAATGTAATATCCACCATTATAGTCAATGTAACTATAGTTAGGTACTGTTATTGTCTTACCATCAAGATCATATACATAACGCATTTCATATATCGTACTAGTATCGTTGATCATATTTTGTGTAAGTACATTCTTGTAACCTTCTACATTACTGCATGTTACAAAATTAGCAGCGATTCCACCTTCATCTGATATACTTACATAAAATTCGCAATCATTTGCGGCAGTACCTTTATTTATATGTAATGTATCACTAGAAACTTTAGTAATAGTAAATCCATCATCAGATGCAGCATAACCATCAAACGAATCATATATAGCTTGTGTTATTTCAGCTATGCTCATTGATGTTGTTATATCAGCAGTGGTAGTAGCTTCATTAACAAGTGCTTCTTCAAAATATAACTGTACTGTACAATCTACATTAGCTTTAGATATTACTTTAATTGTAGTAAACTTACCAGTAGATACTATATTTTTATCAAGTACTACACGTGCTCTTGTATTTACATCACCATTATACTCAAATTTACTAAAGTAATATTTATCGCCATTAGCATATATAGAGTTATTGCCATCCTCTTTAATAAAAGCAATTGCATCACCACGAAGATTTTTATTCTATATATCTTCTTTCAATGTACTCTCTGTTGAGTACGTTATGAATTTATTCTGTATCATCATTCAGTAGCATTAAGTTTCTTTTCTATCGCTGTTACACGTTTAAGTAAATCATTAGACATACTTGAAGTAGTATTAATATCTGTCTGTAAGGCAGCATCTAATTTATCTTTACTTATAGTGCCACTGATTATCTTAACACCAGGAACGGTATCTATTTTATTTGCAGTAACACATCCATCGGTAAGCATATCAGTAGTAACAATTATTTTATCTGTACCACCTTTAATAGATGCGATTATGTCTTTTACATCTTTAGCAAGAAGAACGTCATTATCTAAGAACTCTATTGTCTTAATATCTTCGCCATTTATCAGTTTACATACGTTCAATTGCTATGTGTTTGTAATTTTATTTCTTAACATATTATTATATTTGAATTGTATATATACAGTTAAAGGGGAAGCCACTAGGTGACACCCCCTTTCTAGGCTTTTATTACGTAATTATTTTGCCTACTCAGAGCCGTTTTCTTGCTCAGCCGCTGGATTTGTTGCGGTCTTACGAGAACGTCTTTTACGTTTTACATTAGTATTATCTGCATCATTAGCAGTCTCGTTAGATCCCGTTACTGCGCTAATATCTTCTTCTTTCTTATTGTCGGTAGAACCATAACCATTCTCACCACGATCTGAAGGAGTAAGCTCTTCAGCTTCTACAATATCACAGTGCATATATGGTACAATCACCAACTGTGCAAATTTATCACTTTGCTTATAAATAGCAGGTACTACATCTGTAGTAGCCTTCATTTTAGCCATAATTTCTCCTCTATAACCAGCGTCTATGGTTCCGATAGAGTTAGTAAGGGCAAGTGATTTTCTTGCAATACTTGAACGAGGAACTAGGAATCCAACATAGCCATTAGGTATTTCTACCGCAATGTCTGTGTGATACACCAATATCAATTGACCACACTCATTAAGCTCTGTTGTAATGTTTGTACATGTGAGGTCAAGTCCTGCGTCTCCTTCATGCGCATATGAAGGAATGACAGCGTTTTCTGAAAGTTTCTTTATTTTCAATTCCATTGTTTAGTATGTTTTATATTTAGTAGCCCATGTAGGTTTCGATCCCACTCCCTCAAGGTTCTTCCAACATCATGTTGCCATGACCATATTATTATGTTGTTGGCTGGACTTTGTCTTCACCATACTTTCGTTTAGGTGCCCCGTATAAAGTCTCTACACTCGGTATTTAAACCTAGCTCGGCGTTATCTACATGAGACGTTCACCGACTTAGCGGGGTGTTCATTTATCTGTTTCCAGATAAAGCTCCACCAAAGAGCTTGATGTGCTAGCCAGTACACCAATGGGCAATATATGTTTATTTAATCAGTAAACTAGCGAATGGTGCTAATATGTTGTACATAAACTCAACCTGATTAGGATAATTTAAATCTACATCTTTAGTATGACTACGAAGTATATGTAGATTATATAAAGCATTATGTACTTGCCATTCGTTTATAAGAGACTTATTAGTACGTCTCCATATGTTTGAATTTGTATTATCACTATGAATAGTATCAAGTACATTATTCATATCTTTCTTATGAATAAAACAAGAATCTTGTATATGCAAATTATTATTAGTAATATTATATATCATACTTTTCAATATAAAAATATTATCGAGAAGATACCTAAGGCTGATCTATCTTTTTACTTGCCTCAAACTCTATAATATTTGTTTAGCACTTTCTTAAGGTGCGTAGTCTAGTCATATTCCATACTAGACATGATTTAATTTATATAGTTATTGTACAGAAAGTTGGATTCAAACCAACATTTACTTAACGTATGTTTTATCAATTAAACTATTTCTGTAGTTTACGTGATGATCCCCACAATATAAATGATCAGTACGAAGAGGTAAAGAGGGATACCCTGCGTTGTTATCGGTTATATAGCGCACGTTCATTTGCTCCGTAATCATAAACATCACCACGTAAAGGACCTCATCAAGGAATCGAACCTTGCTATTGTGTCATTATATAGACTTGACTCCGCCAGATGTCTCATGAGGTCTAATTCATATTCACTTAGTTATTAGCACTTATTTTACAACCTAGCGCAAGGCGTATATTACTTTTTCTTAAAGATATTCTTAAATCTATTCCATGAACGCTTGAAGATATTTTCCTTCTTCGGTGTTTCAAAGAAATTCTTAAGTATATCAGCAGTATTATGAGCAGCTTGAGATACCATATCATCAAGTTCATATATAAATGTTTTATAACGGTATATTAAACATACTCGTTTAAAGATAACATCTACATCGTTTACAGTAAGCAGACCTTTATTAATAACGTCAATAAGTTTACCAAGAGCAAATTCAAATGCCACATCGTCAACAGTATCAATGCAATTAGTTTCTACGAATATAGGTGTTGCTTTAGTTGTATTTATATTCTTCTTAGTCATATTGTTTAGTATTTGGACTATAATCAGCCTATTTATTTTCTTTAAATCTTGTTTTTAATTTAAACTTAAATAACTCGTTTATTAGTATATCATGTGTATCTGTTTTATCCTACATTACTTGTTTTATGAAGTAGAACTAAAACATACATACTTGATGTACTATGTTGTAGTCTATATTTAACTTACGAGCTATTTGTCTACATGCTTTATCAAATTCCACTTGTATGTTCTACAGCAATTATATCAAACTGGCCAATAAGCATTGTATCTTTCACAAGATCAAAATATTTATTAGAGCGTCTGAATATTATCGTATCTCCTACAAATATTTCCATCGGTTTGTATGTGTCAGATGTAACATGATTGTTATATTCATGCGGAAGTTTAAGAACAATTCCTTTCTGGAAATCAGAATCAACTTCTTTAATCTCAGTTTTAGTATCACTGAAATCAGTTGCTTCAATTCCGTTATCGTCAATAGTTGTATCTTCACTGACAGGAACTGTGAATTCTTTCTTTATCTTCTCAACGGGAAGTGGTTTTACAAGGAATTCTCTATTGAATTCATAAGGAATCTTTTTAGCGATGTCCTGTGCTAATGTAGCTTGTTCTATCATTTTCTAAGCCCTTTCAGATAAGTTAACAATTTAATCATGTTGTTAAGAACAGTAACTTGCTCAGTTTTTACACAAGCTGGCTGATCTTTACAAATATCGTTTATATTTGAGAGGTCTTTTTCGTAAAGACTAAGAAGTCTATCAATTTCATCGAATACGTTGACAAACTTAACATCTGTAGTATTCTTAATTTTAACCTCCTCAAGGAATCCATCTTCTATCAATTCCTTGGCCTGGTCGTTTGAGATTGTAAATACCGAACTGTAAGTAGACCAAACGTTAGCATTATCACTATCTGAATGATGCTCACTGTTCATTTCGCTTACATACGATTTACCATCTTCGGAGAGCTTCATAGTATCACCAGGCTCCATCACAAAAAACGGTTTTACAACTTTCAATTCTTTCGTCATAGTAATTTATTTTTAGTTGATTATTTATCAATTGCGGCCTCTTAACGATATTTTGCATAGTGTCGGTTTCAAAGTGTCGAAAAAAATTAAAAAAATATTTTTTTGAAAAAAAAATTTAGTGAAAGTGCAACTTTTTTACGATTTTTACGTTAATGGGGAGTAAAAGGGGGTAAGGGGGTTATAAAGCTAATATAATCTTTCTCTCTTTGTAATATATATTTATATATATTATTTCTCTCTTTCTAATACACCATATATAGTATATTTAGTAAGACTATATATTTAGTAGAGAGTATATATTATATATACTATTAGTAAGACTATATAACTATACTAACATGAGTAATATAGAATTAAATGCTATACTATACTACGCTGATTACTTATCATTGCAGCATACAAGTATCCCACTAACAGATAGTCCTACTTACTATTTCATCTATAAATGCCCTATTAACGTAGCGTTTATTACTGACAGTAAACCAGTGTATGATCCTACTAACAAGTGGTTCATTAAAGCTAAAACTGATTATGATGCTATTAAAAACAAGTTTTCAGAAGATGCTGTTACTAGTTTTATTGAAGATATTTGTAATATACAAGCATGTGGAGTAGTAAACTGGAAAAGAATGTTGCAATACATCCATCAGTTTTCTTCTAATAAAGAAAGAAAACATGCGTTTGATACTTGTGAAGAATACTTAAAAACTAAACGATATAAACACGAAATTGTTGATGACAATGGAGACCCCAAAAAAGAAGAATGCAACAAATATGTCTACCACGCTGAAAACAGCAGCAAATGACGATAGATTTAAAAAAGCATGCGAAGTTATTAAACATGATCAACATGTAAGATTGATCAACGGATGGTATGATTATACTGGATTAAAAGATACAAAATGAAACAGATAGGTGGAGATCATTATAGTAAAAATAATATACAACCAATAGAGTATATTACTGCAAATAACCTAGGATTTTCCGAAGGAAATGTAATTAAATACGTTACTAGGTATAAATATAAAAATGGCTTAGAAGACCTTAAAAAGGCTTTATGGTATATTAATTATTTAATCGATAATTATGACAAAGAAAACAAAAAATCAAACTAAATTATACTCGTTTGATATCCCATTATATCCACGTAAATTATGGGTTGTAATAGGGGATGATTTTAAGGTCATATATGATAAATTTTTAAGATGCGGAAAATCATTAGATGTTCCTACTAATGTATTTGATGCGCTTACTTTAGGAAATATCAATGATGACAAAAGAGATGCTGGCATTATTATTTGGTTACCGATACTTAAAAACGTAACGCATGGTATAATAGCACATGAATCATTACATGCATTAGACTATGTTATGTATGATATACATGAAGATCCGCATGATTATGAAAATAATAACGAAAGAGACTGTTATTTGTTAGAATGGATTGTAGATACAGTTGAAAATTGTGTTACTAAATATAAGAAAAAATGAAGATAATTGAACAAACTGCAGAAATAGTAAATACAACACGTAACATGTTGAAAGACATAGAGTTAGCTGCTAGAGTATCATATAAAAGCGAAGATAAAATCACCGAAGATAGTGCTAAAACTATGGTTGAAAGACTTATAAAATTAGGTCATTTAGCACCGCTAGAATTTGGTACAATTTACTTAAAAATACCAGTTATTGAAGCTGCGGTGATCCTTATTTCAAAGAACGCAAATGGCAAATTTTCAGCACCTTATGTACATAAAACAAGAGTAAATGAAGTAAAAAATGGAATTACAACATCATATTTTTATGTTACTACTAATTATAGATTTATAATTGAAAATAAACTCGAAGAATTGTTAAAATATGAGTGTGAACCTACTGAACATCATGAACGTAGAATAACAGTAAAATTCACCACTAATCGTAGTGTATCACATGAATTAGTAAGACATAGAGTATTCTCATTCATGCAGGAATCACAACGGTTCTGTAACTACAATAAAGGTAAATTTAATAGTGAAATAACATATATAAAACCTACTTGGTTAGACATTCCCACTGGACAATATATTTACTTGGATGGTGATTGGTGTGATGTTGACAGGATGAAAATACAATATAATGCAGACGATAAAGGCACAATTAATGATTTCTTGTTTTTAATTAATAACGCTGAATCTACATATATGACTTTACTTGGTAAAGGATGGAAGCCCCAACAAGCAAGAACTATTCTCCCAAATGATACTAAAACTGAGATATATATGTGCGGATTCGAGAGCGATTGGAATCACTTCTTTGAACTACGTGATGTAGAGACAGTAGACCCAATGATGTATGATTTGGCACATAAATTACATGAACAATTTAATAATAAGTAATATGGAAATAATAGGTGGATTTGTATTAATAGCAGTAGGATTAGTATTAGGCTGTATACTAACTAAAGGTAACGATGAATATATAGATCATGAGTGACATAATAACATATGATAAAACAATAGGGATAGATAAAGATGGGTGGAGTATAACATAGCTAAGAGTAATAGATATATTACGCATACTAAATATCTCAACAGATAATATCCCAGAACAAACATTAGTAAAACATGTATATGTATCAAATATAATACCGGTAACAGATGCATATACTGACGATAAATCATTAATATTATATACTGAAGAATGATATTAGGAACACATAATAGTTGTACTTACGGGGAGCCAAAAGGGCTCCTTAGTAAGTTATTTAATAGGCTCTCTAAATGTCAAAATATGACAATAGGAGAACAATTAGCATATGGAGTGAGATACTTCGATATACGTATTAATAAAAAAGATAAATATATACATCATGGTATATGTACTTATAAAATACCGTATATGGATGTATTAGTATATTTAGATAAATACGCAGCTAATAGTAAAGAATTACTATATATATCATTGAATTACGAAAATACATATTTTGAGAAGAATTATGAACAATGGTTTAAAGATAAGTTTGAAGAACTAGAAGATAGATTCCATAATTTAGTATTTATAGGGGGGTACTGTAAACACCCATATAGAAAAATAATAAACACAACAGAATTGCTACCTATATATGAAAAATACTGGGAATTCTTTAATTACAAATATACTTCTAATACATTGTTTACTAATATACTTCATTTTAATCCTAAATACTGGGCTAAGAAAGATAATAATAGATATAAAGAAGAATGTAAAGACGGAGTATTAGTTCTAGATTACGTAGAACTATGATATAATCCCTGGGAGTAATCCTGGGGATTTTTTATTTTTTTTAAAATTTTATAAAAATATACAGAATATATAAAAATGCGGAACAGCAACAAACGACACCCCTGTATCTACACTCGGAATGAAGCAACCCCTCGGACGTTTCATTTTGTGTTATTTACTGTTAGTTATTAATTGTTAAAAATTGTTAATTATGGAAAAGAACGTTAAATTAGAAAGTGTTAAAGTAACTGTCGGAATGGCAAAAGTTATGTCAGTGGATGCAATAGATGACCGTGACGATTTAGCACGTGTGATAGTCAATTTTGATGCTGATACGTCAACATCTGATAATGACAGTACACTTGCATTACTGTTTGCAGCGTCAAATCTCGCATCAAGTACAAACCGTTACGCAATACTCGTAGGACTTGATGGCAAACAAATAACTGTTGAATCATTACAACAGTGTGTTGGGCTATCGGTTGAGTGCACCGCATATCGTGTAAGTATTACTGGTATCACACTCGGCAAATATACGGAAGTGTATCGTGAGGACGGTAGACCAATGGCAAACTTACCTCGTTGCGTGTTTGGCAAGCATGATTCTGAAAATGAAATATGCGCTGAGTATGACAGGGCATATAACAGACTTGTACGCCAAATCGAAGATGGTGATTTGTCATTTGCTAAACCCGATTTAAATCCCGTTCCCAACCAGAACGCTAATAATCCATTCTAATTAATGTGTTGTGTGAGGATACTTCTCTTCACACAACGCTTTTTTCCGAAACAATTGATGCACCATAACTAATAGGGTAAATTAATACATAGCTTTTTAGCACTCAAGTACAGTTGGGTTAAGTACTGTACAATATATAAATCAAAATGTTACAATTATGAAACACGCAACATTACAAGACTTAAAGCTGGAGTTGTGGATTAGACAACGCAACTCATATTCCATTCAATGGACTACAAAAGACGGTAAAAACATTCCTATCAAAGCTATGAGTAACAATCATTTAGTCAATACCATCAAGATGCTTGAAAGACAAGCAAAGAAAGAGGCTATGATGATTGAACATATCGGAGATATGGATCCAATGGACTATTACGATTAGTCAAATAAAATCGTATATCCTAAGCATGATATAAAACTGCTTCGATTATTTATGCATTCTTTGTGAAGGAGTTCTTCGGTTTTCTTTAAGTAAAAGAAAATGGAAGTAACTCTGACTAATCTTTATTATTCATTTAAACATACGACATAGTATAATGAAAATATCTAAAGAAGAACTTGGTGTTATCTTGCTACAAATAGCATTAGGCGAATTTATAGTTTTCATAGTAATGTTGTTACTAAATTGTTTAATTCATGAACATATCAATTGGATAGTATGGATAGGAAGTATGAGTTTCTCAATATCAATACCAACTTTTTTAATTGGATTTATGTTATCAGATTCAGATAATTAATAATTATTAAACAATGTTATAATGAAAATTAAAGTAGAAGGACGTAATTTAGTTTGTGTCAATGACATGAACAAATCAGTAGTACTCGAAAGAGTAAATGGTAACTGGAATGACGCTGCAATAAGCTCGTTTCTAGAAGGACGTAAACACAACATAGAAATATGTGGATTTACCGTCAAAGAACGTGGTCTTTTAAACAGTGGTAACTGGAAGAAAAAGACTTATAATTAACACTGAAATACTCACAGTGTAAAGAAAGTTGAGTATAATTAATAAACATCAATCAATGAAAATCGTTAGTTACAATCAATTACTTGAAATGCACACATTAGAATTCTCCAATAAACAAATCGAACATATAAAAGAGAATCTAAAACATTCAATGAGATTAGAATGTGTTAAAAATCAAATTGAGAATTACGTCAAACAACATCATAAAGAAGACGTAGATCAAAAACTCTTGATATTAGCGCATCCACATCTTGTAGAGTTAGATGATTGGAAAGTAAAAGCAATTAATGATTTCGTAGAAAATCTTATCAAAAGATGAAAAGACAAAACACAATCCACAGGGAAAATTGTGATCCCTTAGTAAAAGATGCAATAAAAGTACTTGGAGCTACTTACATCTTATGTGGTCGTTATGCTTATGAATGGAAAATCATAGTAGATGAAGGCCATAAAAAGTTCACAATAGAGTTTAAGAACCGTATAGAAGCCCGTAAAGAATGGGAAAAGAAGAAAAGACTGGTAAAGTAGTGACTAAATGGGTTCCACGCAAAGATAAAAGTGTGGGCCCATTCAAAAAGTCAAGTAAAGGCAAACCTGAGATCGCAACCAGAGATAAAAGAAAGGTTTACTTTAAACATGATGGTTGTTCTATGCTTTTGTTTCATGATTTAAGTGAGACAAATGCCTCTCTTAGAGTAGCTGAGCTACGTAAGTTATTTAATGATTGGGATGGACATTTTATTATTACACGATGAAAACGATCACCACAGTAGCAGATTTACAATATGTAAAATTTGAAGAAGAAATCAAATGCAAAATAGCAGGATTTCCAGTAATATACTTAAAGAAAGTACATTATGATATATGTGATACATGTGATGATTGCGGATTGCATAACATATGCAAGAATAATACAACATTCCAATCATTTATAACTCATATTTGCGCTAATGCGTTATTCGTTAAAATAAACAAAAAAGAAGAGACTATGTGTACATCAGAATTACCAAAAGAAGTTAAATCAGTAATCAAAGACATTAATGGAACAATTGATGCTCAAGCAAATGTATTAAAAGATACAATGCAAAAAGCAATACTTGCAGCATATAATGCAGGAGTTACTAAGCGTAATGAAGAATTTGATATATTAAATAATACATTATGCAAAGTAAAAGAAGCATTATCAAGTAATACATATTGGGCAGAAAATAAATGTAAAAATGATATCAATGATCATGATTGACTACCTCCATATTTAGAACAGTTCTTATGAAAAAGAAAATAAAAACAGTAATTGATGCAATACCAAGAATGACCATAGGTGTTTTTGGATTTGCTACAGCTACAATCAATTTTGTATTATTAGTATGTCCTAATGTTACAAAAAATGATTATGCTACATTCATATTCTTCATAGTATGGTCATTATTATCTCTCATGTTATTCATATTGTATTTCTTAGACGCTTGGGATGATGAAATAGCTAGTATGGATAAAGATGACTTATGATAATAACCCAAATGATGATTGGGGATATGTATTTTATTGTTGGATTGTTTTTATAGTTATCGTCTGCGCTATACGTAGATGTACTTTATTAGCACTAAGTGTATAATCAATATACACTTAGTGTTACATGTTTAATGTAGCCATTCTAATTAGAATGAGAGTCCAAAGCCTCTATAAATACAGATGGAACAAGTACATATATTTTTTAGTTATTGTTATTAACTTATGTTGTGAAACATTTGTTGGTCGTTATTTGTTATTATTGTCAGTGTATACTACGTTGTGAAACGTGGTATACTTTTAAATAGACACCAACTAACAATTAACATATATGAAAGATTTAAACAATTTGAAATCGACTTTTGAAGAACAAAAGAAGATCAAAATCGCAGTGAGTAGTAGAATTAGTAATGGTTCTAAAATAGCTTTAAAAGCTGTTAACAATACCATTAGGGAGATGAAAGGATTACTTGCACATGTCGGATTGATTCCAAAAAATCAATCATCAGGCATATCTGTAGAGTATACAATGACATCTCTCTATACTACTAGAATAACATTTACATTCTATAGACCATGCGATTTGAATGCTATTGAACGTCATTCTGAAAGAATACGTCAAGCATTGGCAGATGCGTTTAAAGGACATATTACAGAACAACAACTAGCTTTAGCAATGAATGAAAACTCTAAAGAGACATTCAGAAAGTTAGAATCTTTTGTAAAGTTATTTAAATCATCTGAAACAAACTAACATCTTTAGGTGTGTTCCTCCACACTTTAAATTAGAGGACAGAAAACAATTATTATTAAACTCTAAAAAATTATCAAAATGTTAAAGAGTTATTTGAAAAGCTTGGCTGGCTTAATAAGCCTTTGTGTAATGTTAACACTGTTATTCTTACTTGCATCATGTCATAGAAACTATGATGGAAGTTATGAAGAAGATGAAGACAGTACACAGATTGCATTAGCTGTGAAAGCAGTTATTGAACCGTTCTTCACAAATGTAGATGACATTGCTACTTATCAAATGAGATTTAAATCTCGTAAAGCAATGGAAGAAACATTTTGTCAAATGTCACCACAAATGTTGGAAAGAGTAAGTAAAGTAGTTTTAAATAAACATGGTTCTGCAACACTAGAAGATATTGTTACAGAATACAAATTAAACTATGATGTTTATTCTAATATGATCGAAGAAACCGAAACACCTCCTAAAACACCATCAAAGGATATTGAAGTAGATTCGACAATTAAAACAAGTGGTACACCTAAATTAGAAGAATAATGAATGCTATTGTAATCACAATTAATGGTAATACACCTGTCTCAGACAAGTGTATTACCGAAATAGCGAATAAAATCGCTAAAGCTATAGGCAAAACTATAGATGATATAGAAATTGCCACAATCGATAATGAAAGTTTAGCTAAATTATTAGCTAAAACTGCCATTAAAGAAAAAGATGAAAATAATCATCAAGTATCTGAAACTGTTACTCATGCAGTAAATTACTTACAAAGTATGGTATGTAACCCAAAAAATAACAGTACTGTATTTATAAGTAAACTGATGTCAGCAACAGGTGAAGGATTGTTCGTCAATAAAGAAAAAGGGATTATTTTACGAAATGCTCTTGAGGTCATCATAAAAACTCATCATAAGGGTTCAAATGACGCCATTTATCTGAATAACTTAGGTTATACTGATAAAGTGATCGATGCTTGTTCTAAATGTTACGACTTATTAAATACAATATAATGTGCAGAACTAAAAGAGACAGACCTGCTAATAAGCAGCAGTATCGTGAAGAGATTGAAACGAAGCGTGATAAGGGTAACCATAAGCACATGGACCCTTATAAACGTTCCAAGTACAAACCTAATATTTATGACGATGATGAAGATTTCTGATATGTTCAAGGTTGAAGTAATAACTGGACCAAAGAACAACCGTCACACTGCAACTCACTATTATGCTACAAAACTTGAAGCAATCAATGCTTATGAGTCATTTATTCGTATGCATAATAGATTGAAGTGTTATAACGGTAAGGATTTAGGTTTTAAATATCCAAAAATGAAAACAATACATTATCAATGTACTGATTTCAAAAATGGAGGATTCAAAACTATAACACAGGTGATTGAACCTGCGTGTGTAATGACTGACGCACGATAAATAAATTAGTCAACAATAACAACAATCAATTATCAAAACAATTAAAATTATCAAAATTATGGCAAACAAGAATGGTAACAACAACAATGTAAAGAACGTAGCAACAGTAGAGAACATCGATGAGCAGCTTGCTGAGATGGGTTCAGTATCTAAGGGCATTGAACTTGCAAAGAAGAAGATTCAGGAGAAAGCTGATCAGACTGCAGCAGAGGATGCAATGCAGGTACTTGGTAAGTCTGAGTATGTTAATATGAAGATGCTTATCACTCTGCGTGCATCTCGTGAGCGTGAGAAGATCACTAAGGATTTCTTGGAGAAGACTAAAGGTCTTCGTGATCGTGCAACACGTGATGAGAATGCAGACAAGAATAATGCTACGTACAAGAAACTTGACGAGAAGTATAAGGATGCTGACATGACTTTGTCTGACTTCAATAAAGAGTTTGACGATATGAATAAAGAATATCGTGATGCTCTTACAGAAGTTAAGAAGAAGTATACTGAACAGTGTCGTTCTCTTCGTCGAATTCTTGAGAATCATGAGATTTGGTGCTGGGATTTCTCAGTTGATTTCTAGTACACAATCCATCACAAGAACCTTTGAGTCACGTGAAATTATATGTTAGGATACGCCGAGATACAGTAGGTATAGGGTACGTGGCACGACAGCATATACATAGTGAATTAACACTACTACGAGAGCTTTAAGCCAGTTAGGGATGAACACACTGAACGTACGGTGTATAAACTATACGTACATTAGGTCAAATATTATGTATGAGAGCCTTGAGCCTTTCAGTAAAGATGAGATAATATCAATTCTGGATGAAACATGCATGTATCAAAAAGTGTATTTAACGCATACAAGAGCCTTTGAGCCAGTATTCAACGTTATTAAAATAAGTTATTTAGAGCCGTTTTAAGGTGTTTAAAAACTAAAGTGGATTAGCTACCTACAATAGTAATTAAAACGTCTTAGAATGGCTCTAAATGGCCTTATATCGAATCTTTTGCGTTGGCCCACTTAAGATTCACGAAAGATCGCTTAAGTATGAGAATAATTACGTAGACCGCGGTTCGACTCCGCGCATCTCCACTTCTTTAGCCAATAAGAAGTAGTTAGGTGTATCTACTCAAAATACACCATTTGGGGATGACATGGCTTTGATACGTAATGAAAGTAAATACGAGATCTATCAATAAAAATAAATCAGAATGATAATAATATCATAGATTACACTCACGTAGCGTGAGCACAATCTTGAGCTAAGTGCAGCAATAACAACAAGCGCCGACCTTGACATGTCGTTAAACCGTCAATAAGGAGGAGGAGAATATTAACTGGATGCATACTTTTTGTGAAAAAAGATCCGTTAAGGTTTAGTATTAGTAAAGATGTGATGTGAATTAAAAAGGTCTCAGCCATTCGATTGGCACTCCTCCACTAGTGAATAACATACTTAACATTTAAAACATTATCAAAATGTCAAAAACAAAAGGATTTAGACCTGCAATACGAGACAGATTAAAGAAGTACGGGATCATCTACGAAGTATTATTAAAATACAAGATGGTTACTAAAACGCAAAATCTTATTTACGATGAGTTTATAAGACCATTTGTAAAGGCTTCTGAGAAAACAAAGTGTTTGAACTTTCTATTCAAACGATATGAAGGAGAAGATGAGTGGGAGGTATTCCACAGAATGATTCCTTGGCATATCTTAAATCAAGACGAAACAAATGATTTTGTTAATCTTGAAGAATGGATAAAAATTCGTGAAAATGAATGCAAATAATTTGTTTTATCCAGAACAACCTGGATTGTATCTTGCACAAAACGGAAAAATAGTATGTTTTGTACAATTTGTAGGTTGGTTTCCAAACATTCAACCTAAAAAAGCTATAATGTTAAACAACTTTATTAACGCATCTGTAGAAGAAGATGATAGTATATTTACTGCTAAGTATCTAAGCAATAAAGAGTTACTTGCAGATAAAGATGTACTTAACAGTATTGCGTATGATAGAGGAAGTTGGACATTCTCTGTATTACCTATAGATTTCAACATCTTTCCTAGATGGGAAAAGAGGTATTGTGACAAACTTAATATTCCTGATTATAAACTTGTAGAGCTATATGAAGAATATATAAGAATGGAACAATCCCAAATATCATTTACTAAAATGGTAAGTATCATCAAAGTAAGATGTAACTGTAGTACTGAAGATGCTATAAAAGTAATCAATATGTTTGATGAAAAGAAACATGGTAAACACGTCTTCTAAAATTCTTATTACCAATTCTACGTTACTAAATTATATTGCAGAAAATACACCAAAAGAACTACAATATGAATGGTTACGTAGTACATATACTCAAGATAGATATCTTTTAGTCAACAATGTTCAATTATATTTGAACTTCTTGGATGTTGTATTAAATAGAGATTTACGAGAGTTAAATGTTTGGATAAATAAGAATATCGTACTTCAATTTGGTAACATGTCTGAAAAGACATTTGATGTACGAATGAGAATAGCAACAAGTATGTTAAACAAATGTCAAAGTATAAACGATGACAAAAAACGTGAAGTGCATGAACACCTCGTAAAAAGAATGACTCTTGAATTCTTTTCAGTAATAAACGAGAGTCTACCCTTTTAACGTATAAACCATTAAATTGATTTAAACGTACAATGAGAAATCCATCTCTAACAGCAGTGACAGCTTAATAAACGGATTAAAATGAATTGTGATATGGAAAAATCTAAATTACCACGTATAACGGAAGAAGAGATTATCCTTATCAAAAGTGCTCAAGAAGGAAATGAAAAATCCTTCAATTGTATATTTTATAAATATAAAGGATTTGTAGAATCATTACTAACTGGATATCTAAAAGACAAAGATGAAGCCAGAGATCTAACAAATATTGTATTTATTAAAGTACACAACAAACTAAAAATGTTCAAAGACTATGACTCTTTTGGAGGATGGTTAAGAATATTAACTAGAAATACAGCCATTGATTATCTGCGTACAATAAAGGATAAGCAAACATACGTAGCTTCTGATGATAATAAACTTAATTATCAGCAAGCCAATATTCAACACGAAACTGACCTGATCAATCAGATGACGTTAGATAGCGTATTAGAAAAGCTACCAAATCTATCTCCGATTAAGAGAAAAGTGTTAACAATGTATTACACCGCTGGATATTCTATTGGTGATATTTCTAAATGTACAGGGATCCCAAAAGGAACGATTAAATCGATCTTATTTAGATTCCGAAAAGTAGTTTTTAAACAATTAAATCTGAATTAACATGCTGCAAAACATTGTTATGATGAGTGCCGCAATTATTACATGCATACTTATAGCTCGCATTAATAAGTCAAACAGATTATTCTGGGTACTCTTACTTAGCATGTTAGCAGGTTTTGTTGGAGGATCTATTGCTACACAAGCACAAACTTCTATAAAGAAGGAAAATATCAGTGTAGTATGTCCCATGCAGATGTCAACATTTTCAGTCCAGGCTCTACCTGCAGAGAATGAAGACACACTCGCTATGGCAAAATCTGCAGGTCAGGACAATATCAACACTGATATTGTTTTTGATGCTGTGGAGTCTTTCAGCATGACCACTAACATGAGAGATCAACCATACATTTTTGATTCTAGCTGAATAAGCTTTATATGAATTGGAAATGAATGGAGGAAATTAATTAAATCAACAAAAGTAAATAATCTCTAAATTATCAAAATTATGAGCAAGAAGAATAAAGGCGGCAAGAAGATGTCGCAGAAGACAATCGCAACAGTAGCTAACAACAACGTAAAGAACACCACAGCAGCTGCTGCATCTCCTAAAGCTGAAGAGCCTAAGGCAGAACAAAATGTGAATAATACACCTAAGGTTAATACAACTCCTAAAGTTGCTGCTAAATCTACACCTAAAGTAGACAAACCTCAACAGAAGAAGACTGATACTAAACCTGTAGATAAGAAGCCTGAGAACAAGAAACCAACCGTTCCTACGCCTCCGAAGACTACACCTGAAGTAAAAGTATATAAACCTGAAGATTCACCAACAAGACAATTCTTAGATGCAATTATGAAAGATACTAAGAAAACTGGAGAACTGTCTCCGGATAGTTCAGTAACATTAGCAAATTTGATACAGACACGTTATATCAACAACGCACAAGAAAGTATTGAGAAATATGGTAAGCCGTTTGTAGATGGTATGAATACTGTAGTAGATGCCCTTGTAGTAACTACTGTTATTCAACAAGTAGTATCTACTAATACTCCATTCTCGTTGTTGATTAAGAATTCTGCTTATCCGCAGATTCAGAGTTTGGCAAAAACATTTAACATAACATTGCCTCCACTTGAGAAGCTTATACTTCCTGGATCGAGTGCTGATACACAGTTATCACTTGAATTCAAACCTGATGATATTCCAACAGAAGTTAAAAATCAGGTAAAGAAGGAGAATGATGCTGCTAAAACAGTGCCAATGCTTGATCCTAACAAAATGACAGGAGATGAAGATGTAAAGAAAGCATTAGATTATCTACTGTCTAAACGTGACAACAAAAATGCACTTGCAAATAACTTGTTAGCATGTGTAAAGCTTGTTAAGGATTATCGTTATGCCGAATGTAATAAACCTGAATTTGCTAAAATAAAAGAAGAGCGTATTAAGACACTTGATTCACGCAATATCGATGACTGGTTGGAAGACTTGGCCACGTTTTCTGAACCAACTATCGTATATAAGACCCTTGGTTACACAATGTGTAAATCAATCGTTAACGACAAGTGTCCTATGGGGGCTTTCTTCACCTTGCGAAGTATATTCACCACTAAGGGAGAGTGCTCGTTTAAAGACGAAGAGATTGCACTTATTGTTAAAACTTTGGTTAAATGGTATACATCATTCACTAAAGCAGCAAAGAAGACAACTCTTGAAGGTAAGATAACAGATGTCATTAAGAAGGAATGCGAAGAAGAAATTGCGTTCTGTGACGAAGCTTTGCATTACTTAACACAGTTTGATGATTCTATTGTAGAATCTATACCTGATGCACTTAAAGCAGATTCTGATGCTGTAACAAAGAAGCTTTATTATATTACTCGAAGTCAGTATTATGGTAAAGATATATCTGGTCTCAAATCACCTGAAACAGAATTTGAGAATTTGATATTCAATGTTACACAGCGTGTCGGAATTGTAGCAAATCTGTTTAGAACTATATCTGAACAGAATACAGAGTACGACGAAACGAAAATATCGCCACTTGTCAAAAGCGAAAGTAATGAGAAGTCTAACACTGCAGATAATCAGAGCAAAACTGATGATAAGGAGGATACGTCAAAAAAATAAAGGCGGTCTCTCCTACAGCCAAAGAGGTCGTAAACCGCTGCACAAAGGCTGTTCACAAGTGGTGGGAATCGATTTGTTGTACAACAAAAAGAATTTTAGGAGTCATAGAAATCAATTCTGACTCTAAGTAATTAACAATTTAATCATTATCAAAATGAATAAGTTTGGAACAATGTTGTGTTGTGTAGCACTATTATCTTTTGGATGGATAATGGGACACAAAGATGATACTGTAACAAGAGCTGCACCTATAAATTACAGTAAACCAATGGACTTACAAATATCATTTTATCAAAAAGTGATAGATAGTCTTACTAAAAGATTAGAGGGGAGCGTCGGTTCCTCTCCAGTTTCTAATCAGACTCCAGTTGTAGTGGAGAAAAAGGTTCCAACACCTGTCTATATTTACAAGAGAGATACGTTGTATGTACCACTTGTATTTATAGCAAAGTTGGCGGATCGTGAAGAGCAAACCGTTAACGACAATCACTCTACTAATGACAGTGAAAGTGCTGTTATGCCCAATGAGGGTGAGATGAATAATACTGAATTGATCAAGGATCTTCAGTGTGATTCTGCTCATCTGACAAATTAGTTTAGTTCATTATGGTAGATCTCATTAGTCTACTGAACGATGTCCAAATTACTTGACCTGAGGATATGTTAACCTTCTCAAAAGGTGAGATTCAAAAAGTAAGGTGAAATGCGTATTATGTGAAAAGTAATACGTAAGAGGATAGAGCGTTGTATCGAATCCTTCTGCTCATGAGAACCGTCTGGTGATGAGAATTACAGTAAAAACGCATAAGTCTCAAGAAGAGCAAAACGAACCGTATCGGAATCTTATATCAAGCGTACATAGATATAAGCGAACGTTACACGAGTTGAACCTACAACAGGATGCCTGTGTTGTAGTATGTACAAAAATCATGTTTATCTAGTGTTCCTGGTCTCCAAAACCAGTAAGAAGAGAGAAAATACCTAAAGATGCAGATAAAGAAGAGAGACTGTAAGAATCTACTTACAGCTATACCGTAACTATAGTACTTAACCAAAGTCCTTGCCGTTGGATTCGGCACATCTCAGTTTAATGGGTAGACAGCGATTAGGTAATGGGTATGTTGAAAATCTTGCTCACTGTATTACTAAGTGACCGCCAGCCTTTTAGTCGTTTCAAGCGGAATATAAAAGTAAAATGACATACGTATAGTGGTGATACGTGTAGGTTTAATCCTACCTGCGAAGAAAGCCGCAGTATAAGCTACCTTTAATTGAAGAACTACTGAACATTAGCAACTCAGTACTATTCATTAGTCGAAAGACGTACCGATGACTACGTGACAGTCGATAAGGCGAGAAGATTAACTCGAAAAAATAATCAACGTCTAATGCATTCGAGACATATCATTCCAGATATGATTGACCTGCTTAGATCTCATATGATGTAATCAAAGTATATCTAAGTATAAATAACAAGTACATTTATAAATATCATATAAGCATGCAAAATAAGTCTTAATATGTGCTATAAATATTGTTACTAATTACAAAGAAAAACAGGAGATTACACGAGACAGGTTAGAAATTCCTGTGAAGAAAAACACTGAGAGTAGTAAACTCATTGAACATGTCTAACAATATGATACATCAGTTCGATTTCTGTATATTCTAACGCTTATTGTAGAAGTGAAATATATGGTAAACCAGGGAATGTATGAGTGCCAACCGTTATTGTCAAAAGGCCGTTTGAAGGTAAAACACATACTGCAAATATGTGTGTAACTTAGGTGCAGACTTACCAATACTTACAATGCATATATACTGTCTATATATATGTAAGATGAGGCTTAAACCAGTACAAAGACAAGGAATAAGCGTAATCTAATGCGGAACACGAGTGAAATATCGTATCGAATAAAGCAAGTGGTAACTGGTTAGAATCCAGAATATTCGTGCACTATAAACAGAAAAATCTCCGAAAGAGTTACTGTGGGTGTTTTGAAAAATTAAACAGCAGTATAATAACACTCAGCAAAGAGTATAAAAGCCGTAAGAACCGAGATACCCCCTGAAGGCTAGTTCGTCCGATAAAGAAACGTACTCCTCACGTTAAGCAGGAAACGATCACGTTATGGTGACCTTAGTCCATCGTTATTGGGGTAAAGGACCAACCAAATTAAATATGCTCAGCACTGGAACTCTCTGCGATGCTTGGACACATCAGAGCCTTTGACGGTATATTTGATTATAAATTGTATAAACAATAAAAACAAGCTTTACAAGACTAGTACATGAAGTACAAATAATTAGTTGGAGTTCAAAGTTTTATAAATAATAGTATTACAGTAATAGCGAGATGAACAAAGTAATCGATGAAGCGTCCTGCAATAATGCAATAAAGGTATGTATACTATTAATTACAAAAGCGAACCTCTCATAAGCACGGTTAGCCAACACTTATTATGAGAAAAGTTAAAGTAAAGCAAAACTTAAAAATAAACATAAATTAACTTTTCGTGGTGAATCAATCACGAAATCAAAAAAGAAAAGTATTATGAAAGATATTAATGTTAATGTAACTCTTCAGAGTAGTTCACGGAAAATTGTAGCCGCTTACGGCCCTATGTTTGGCAAACAGTTGCACACTGTTCGTCGAGTAAATATTGATAATAAATATAATGAGAAGAAGGCTGATTTCCCTGATACAGGAACTCTTATTCCTATTGTACCTATTACACGGTATAAGATTATTCATGTAGATGTGATGTCCATGGAGGTTGTTCCTGATATTGAGGGACGGATTAGTATTGTGATCAATAAGGGTCTTAAGGACAGTTCTGGAAACTCTATTGAGTTGATTCGACCTCTGAAGATGCCTGAGTTTGATGTTGAGCCTACTATCGACAACATTAAACGGGCCATTAGCTCTACTGGTAGTGCAGATAATCCTATCTACTTTACCAACCTCTCACGGTTGACAGAGGCAGTGGGACAGCTTAACAAGGCTAATCTCACTCGTGTTAATCAGTTTATCGAGGAGTTACGGGGTCAGGCAAATTGTTTGTCTAACACTATCTCCAAGGATAACTCTTATGTGACAGAGTATCGGAAATCTCTTGGTGAAACAGATGATGATTCTGTGAATGTGAACGTAACTGCTACTGTTGAATAATCATGAATAAGCGTCTAACACATGCAGACGCATTGATTGTTCAATATCTACTAGAAGACCCTACAATACGGGGAATTCTAGTAGATGAGTCCAAAAAGGAAGTATACAAACGAATAGATATTGAAGAAGACGGTTCCATAATTCTGGGTAAGACCTGCTTTAGATGGTGGAACAATCTTGTAAATGACTATAAAGTTGTATCTTTCAATGAGTTTGCAATAAAAGCAGCAAATGCAATATCTGGCCAGAAGAATAACACAAATGAACGTGTATTCGCTGGTTTGTTAGAAGTAATCGGTAAACAAGGTATTAAGAACGAAGATTATTCGTATGTAATTGATCAACTACTCATAGCCACAAAATTCGGTATGGATGGTCCTTTAAAGTGTCGTTGTATTGATATTGACAGCGGAGACCCCGTGGGAGTCAATAACAAACGAAACAACGGCTACGATAATGAACCAGAAGTTCGATGTACTGTGCATGAACAACGGCCTGGAGACCCCAGGCAGATAAATGTTCATGTTCATGGGCAGTCTGAGCAGATACCTATGAACTTCAAACTTAATCCTTTCGGTGAAACTATAAATGTAAAAGCTCGACTTGTTCTCGAAGAAGAAGGGTATAAAGAATCAAACGAGTAAGACCTGCTCAAAATACGTTCTTTATCAAACATAACTTTAGAACAATCACATAACATGTATTGTATATTCACATGTATAAAAGAGAATATACATTCAAAACCTTTGTGATCATTATGTTAGCATAGAAGACCTCTATGTAATGATACGTAATGATTACTTTACGGTAAGGGTGAATGCGTGAAGACCTCACAATTGGTACTCAATCCAGGGGAGTTGGATTCTCTCCCACCCTACAAATGTGTAGATAGATGTTCAAATTCATAACAATTGACATGTTTAAATTAAAATATATCAACCTATGAATAAATCAATTATATTGAACAGTACGAACATCATTAATACACGTGATAATTTGAGTAAAACTATTTCCTATTATTGGAAAATCATTGAGTCTACTAATCTTATGTCTAAAAAAGCAGTGAAAGAAGGATATCGTAAATATGACCTTAAACAGCTTTATAATACGATTACGCAGATGGCAATGAATCGTGTGAAATCTAAACTCCTCATGAATGCTATTAATAGCGGAATGAAGAAGTTTGATTTTAAGAATATTACAAAAGATCACTATTATCGAATTTATATGCTTAACGAACTTAACGAGCAGAAAGTACATCTTACTTGTTTGAAAATTAAGCATACTATTAATCCTGCAACTAAAGCTCAGGCTGGTAAAGCAAAATTAAGCAAAGATGAAGTGTTCACAAATGCAAAATGTGCACAGTTGATTGCTGATCTTGATATTAAAATTCAGGCAATTCGTGCAGAAATTGAAGAATTTAACAAGAATGCAACAATTGAAATAGATAATGCAGATCCGTTTGCTACTCAGTTTACCGTGTAGTAATTAGGTAGGTGTGCTGGAGACTTTAATTAGTGTTCGATTCACTATGCACCACAAGTAACAATTAAATAAGTATCAAACTAAATATATAATCAATATGAGAACAAAAGATATTAATAGATATAGAGCATTTAACAATAGTGAGAAACAGTATGCAATGACTATGAACTGCCGAGCAGATTTCGGAAGAGCATATGTACATTATCCTATTTCTATTATAAGTATTGAAGAATGGCAGTATTCTGATGAAGATAAGAAAGCCATTGCTGATGGTACTAAAAAGGCAGAAGATTGTAAGAAAACCATATATGCAGCTAATGGAAAAGTTCGCAGAATATATAGTACAAACAATCAGATACCTACAGTAGAAAAAACTATACGTGATAGGATGATGGCAGTTTGTAGTGCAAAGCATAAACATCCACAGCCAAAAAACTGGACTCCTAATTTCAAAGATCCAAAACCTTGGACTAATGTTGATGCATTACATGGATACGCCATGTATAATCTGAAGAAATGGGATGATGAACATCCGGAGCCAGATACAATGCTTAAATATAGTTCTTCAAAAGAAATTGTTCAGATGTATCAGTTACAAAAGGCTGAATACGACAAAATGCGCAGTGACGCATTCAGTCGCATTGTAACTAATCTTTTGAACAGAAAGAAATTGAAGACTATATATAGAGTTCTTATTTATGGCCATAAAGACTATAGTATAGATGATAAGATTACTTTCTATTATAATACATTTAGTAATTACGAAACAGCAATGAAAGAATTTATAAACCAGAGTATTGCTATTAAACGTAAATATCCTAAATTGTATGATCGTGCTGAAATAACAGCATTTAATAGAAAGTTCAAATCGGGCTTTAAGATAATGGATTATGATCAGAGAGGCCATATCTCTGAAATATTACTCCAGCATCGAAAGAAGATTGATCTTTCATGGTATACTGTAGGTAATGCTTGTAAAGTAATTCCTATTAAGAATAGGCCAACTCTTGATAGTAAAATGAAAATTGCAGCATAATTACATAAAGAACTATCAGAACCAAGAGTCAGTATAGTTCGCATGCCGTCATGATGGAATGGAAGACATTCGACACTTAAAATGTCGTGATCATATGATCGTGTGGGTTCGAGTCCCACTGGCGGTACAATATTAATCTAAGAGTCAACGAACCATGATAATAAAAAACAAAGTGGCTTGTGTCTATGATATTGAGATATTTCCTAACTGTTTTCATGTCACGATTCGTGACACTGAGACAAATGAATATTTCAAATTTGAAATAAGCAAGCGAAAATGTGAATTGGAAAAACTTTGTGACTATTTCCTCAACTCAAAGAACGCTATGTTAGTAGGATATAATAATCACCATTATGATGATTTAATTATAAACTATATTATAGAATATCGTGGCGTTATGATACATAAATCATACTACGATATTTGTAAGTCTTTGTTTAATATGTCACAAATAATTGTAAACCAAAGTGATGATGACGACAAAACTCGTAAATTGTTAAGTCATTACAAGTACGCTGATTATTTTTTATCCTTAGACTTACTGTCTATGCTTTTCTCTAAGAAACTTAGAGTAGGATTAAAATCTATGCAAATAACAATGCAGTATGATAATGTCCAAGAATATGAAGGAGACTTTGATTCTGACATTCCTACTGAAGATATAGATAAAATGATAGCGTATAATATAAACGACGTAGATTCTACAACGGAATTGCTCTACCGTTGTCAAAAGGATATAGAATTACGTTTATGGATTGAGCAAGAATACGGAATAGATGCATTGAGTATGGATAGTGTTAAATTCGGAGAACGAATATTAGCCACTAAGTATTGTGAAGCGTCTGGTGTAACGTGGCAACAATTAAAATCAATGCGTTCTCCAATGGATTATATACCATTAAAAGATGTTATATTTCCATTTATTTCGTATAGCAACCCAATATTGCAAAATGTTCTTGAAGATATGAAAAAACAAGTAGTATGTTCATTGGAACGAAAAGGCTATGATAAGCAGTTTGTGCTATCAGGAACACATTATTCCGTGGGTGTTGGAGGTATCCATTCAATACAAGACCCAGAAATATTTGTGCCAAGAGATGACGAGTATATAGGACATGCAGATGTTACCAGCATGTATCCAAGCCTATTGATTCAATACGAATTGACTCCTCGACACCTTGGAAAAGTATTTTGCTCTGTTTACTCTCAAATCTACAAAGAGCGAGTAGAAGCAAAACATAGCGGGCAGAAGATGAAGAATCTAGCATTAAAGCTTACTTTAAATTCTGTAACAGGTAAAATGCAAGAACCTACAAGTTGGATGTATGACCCATTCAATGTCTTTAGAATCCGTATAAACGGACAATTGATATTGTTGATGTTAGTAGATCGTCTGTTAAAATTAAATTGTAAGATAGTACAAGTTAATACAGATGGTGTTATGTACATTTGTAAAAAGGAGTCTCATAATGCTGTCCAAGAAGCAATTCATGATGTCGAACATATAACTAAGTTAGGTTTTGAGACAGGATGCTATGAAGCGTTTTATCAGTACGCAGGAAACGATTACTTTGGGGTACTCGAAGGTTATGGCATATCACATGACCCAGAACTGATAGAAAAGAAGGGAATGTTTATCACGGAAATCAAGTTGGGAAAAGGATTAGCGCCTACAATTATTCCAACAGCCGTGATAAACTACTTCGTTAATCATATTCCAATAAAGGATACGATTAGGAGCTGTACTGACATAAGAAAATTCTTAATGGGACAAAGAGTTTCAAAAGAATTTGATGTAGAATATCGAAATAAACGAATTAGTCGTATAAATCGATTTTATGCCAGTACAGATGGCGCATATATGTTTAAGTATAAAATAGTGAATGGCGAAATAAAAGCTAGTAATATGCTTACTAAGTCGGGAGTAACCATTCTTAATAAATTTGACGACAAACCGATAAATGAACGTAAAATCAATTATAGATATTATGAATCAGAAGCATCTAAAATCGTCAAAGAATTAGAAACAGTTCAATTAGAATTGTTTAATTGAATCAATCGTTAACCTTTGAGTATAAGATATGATTATAGAGCTTAATACAGCATTATTAAATGCTGCGGATAAAATTAATTCAAATCAGTTAATATTCCTAAGTATGGTATTGGATAAAAATCAAAAAAATAATCAAGACGTCCGTAAGTTAGTCAGCCTTATGAATGACGACGACATATCATACTTATTGTCACAGAATCTCGTTACTTCGATAGAGAGAAGAAACGGAATTCTTTATAAGCCTACTGAAAAATTGCTTAACCTTATCAAACCAGATAAGGATTATTTTGATAGGTTCTATGAAGAATATCCCGTATATGTTCAACGTAAAGATGGCACAAAAGCATATCTTAGAACTAATGTAAACAAATGTCGTAACATGTATAATCAGATAGTAGGTAATAGCGAATATCAAGCTAATCACCTATTAAATTGTCTTAAATTTGAAATAAGCAAAAAGATGATGTCTGGTAATATGATGTATATGAAAACAATGTGGCGTTGGTTAGTTGATCATGCATGGGAAGAATCTGAACAAGAAATGCAAGACACTAATGTTAAAGAGAATAATGGTTATGGAAACGAACTCATTTAATTTAACATTTAGACCGATCTCAAAAGTTTGTAATGAAGCGATTGATTATATTAAAGGCAGAAGAGACCATAGTGTAGTTTCATTAAAGACCAGATGGGAAAAGTTTAATAGTATATGTATGGGAGGCATTGAACCTAATAGTATATATACTATAGCTGGTATTTCAGGAGCGGGAAAATCAAGTTTTGCCAATTTGATTAGTAGCGATATTATCGATTTGAATAGAGACCAAGATGTAATAGTTTTGGTATTTTCATTAGAAATGGTTGGTTTTAGGCAAGTTGGAAGAATGTTATCAAATAAGCTCAAGGTAACAACTTCTACTCTGTATAGTTCGACATCGGACCTCGATGATAGTACTCTGAAAAAAGTCATCGATGTAACTAATCAGTTGAAGGAGTATCCTATCTACTTTGTAGATAATCCTGGTACTCCTCAACAAGTAGAACAAACAATAAAGGTATTTTACGATAATATGGTAAAAGGTACAAATAAACATTTTATCATATTTTACGATCATGCGTTATTAACCAAACGTATTGGTAGTGTGATAGAAACAATACAGGAATTGGAAAATGTATTCATACAAATGAAGAAATTACCAAATACTAGTATTATACAATTATCACAAATGAATCGTGAAATTGAAAAACCTGAAAGAATTAATAATCCACAGTCACATTATCCTATGAGAAGTGACTTATCTTCGTCAGATGCTATGTTTCAAGCAAGTGATTATGTATTTGTCATTCATAGACCAGAACTGTTACAAATAACGGAATATGGTCCTATGCATCTATCTACACAAAATAAAATTTACTTGCATTTACTTAAAAACAGAGATGCTGGTAAACCGTGCATACTTGAATTTGAAAATGATTTAGCACATAATAACTTTATAGAGTGCTGATGAAGAATAAATAGAAAGGCTGACATTATGATTAAGACATATTCATTTAAGAGTACAAATAATAACAATAAGAAGAGTGCTGCAACTACAATGAACAATATGTTCAAAGAGAAGATCTTTGCGTTTGCTCCTTATCTTAAGAAGGAGAATAAGACCAAGAAGACTATCAACATTGATATTACAATTCCTAAGAAGAAAACTTTGAACGGAATTGATATTGATGATTTTGCAAGCGCTTGCGCTTTTCTTGCTACATACAATCCTCATAAGTACACTTTTGATACTGGTAAGGACGAGTATGATTTTGAGCTTCCTGATGGTACACCTGTACGATTCTTTGATGACGAGATTCAGATTGGTTATGATTTGATTCCTCTTACACATTTCACAAATACAAAATATTTTGATATGTTTACACCAGAGAATAAGAAGATTATCATCGATATCGCTGTGAAGTTGGCAGCATAAACAAAACAACTAACATTAACTTAAGTTCATTTTTAAAAGACGTTATAACGCAATGAGTGAAGGTTTAATATTACCAACATCTAAAATTCCAGCAGTATCTACTAATCCTAAATTTTTAATAATTTATGGTCGTCCTAAAGCAGGTAAGACTAGTTCTTTAGCACAGTTAGAGAATAATCTTATCATAGACCTTGAAGGAGGTTCACAATTTATTGATGCTATGGCTGTACAAGCACGTAGTGTAAATGATTTAGGAAGTATTGCTCAAGCCATTAGAGCTAAGAATAACGAAGTTGGACATAGTTTCTATAAACATATTACTATAGATAATGCGACAAGACTGGAAGAAATGTGTTTATCATACGCAAAACAGTTATATATGGCAACTCCAATGGGAAAAAACTACCAAGGAGATGACGTACGTACACTTCCAAAAGGTTTAGGGTATTGGTATTTACGTGAAGCTGTTAGAAAAGTAATAGATATGTTTCGAGGACTCTGCGATGAATTTATATTAGTAGGTCATGTAAAAGACACACAAATTGAACAAAACGGAGAAGAATTAAGTCTAATGACATTAGATTTAGTTGGTAGACTTGGTTCTATTATCTGTGGAGAAGCTGATGCCGTTGGTTACCTTTATCGTAAAGATAACGAAACACATATTAACTTTAAAGGAGGTGATAACGTTATTAAAGAAGCTAGAGCTCCACATCTCAGAGGACAAGACATCGTAATTGCCACAGGCAACGAAGATGGTACTATAACAACGTATTGGAACAAAATTTATAAGTAATATGGAAACATTAGATAAGTTTTATGAGTATAGCAAGCATCTAACAGATTTTATTGAATTCGTAAACAAAACAATGTTACAGTTCGATAAAGACACTCAAAAACTAGGTTTTGAAGCAATTCTAGCAGTTAGTAAATTTGAGCAGGCTGTTTATAAAGCTACACTTAAATATGTCGATACAACGGATAAAAACAACACAAATAACAAATCTAAATAATAGAAACTATGTATAATACAAAGACAGCTACAACAAACAACGAAGAGTTTACATCTAATTATATTCCTGTTGGTATTAATGAAAATATCACACTTAAATCTATTAGTGTTGAGAAAACACCTAATGGACGAGATTTTCTACGTATTACATTTGAAAACGAGTCAGGTCAGACTGCTGAGATGACAGAGTGGAAGAATGAAAAAAATATGTGGATTAAAACAGACGAAGATCTTCAGCGACGAGATAATATTCAGTTTGGAAGAATACTCCAACTTATTGAATGTTATTTTGAAAAAGCTCCTGAAGTAGAATTAAAATCTTTTGTAGATATGATTAATTGGGTTAAGAGTACTCTTGATCCTATTATTGCTACAAAGAAGAAACTTCGTTTGAAGTGTATCTATGATAAAAACGGTTATGTACGTGTATCACAGAATGGTATTTATGTTGAACCAATGGATATAAAGGAGACACAGATTAAGTTGTTCAAGCGTGACTTGCTTGAACGTCCTATTAAAGCTGATATTGAAAAACCAGCCGATCCGCTTGCTACAACAAGTAGTACTCCGATAACTGATACTCCTAATGGTGACTTGCCATTTTAAAATCAAGTCTGGTGGAACTCTCGACAGTAATCTGTCAATCCTCAGTTAAGACATCTGTAAAAGTCTAATAAGAATTTAGTAGAACCAGTTGAGGGACGGTTGTTATGTATTTGTGAAAGAGAATGCCTTAGTGGCTAGCCTATAAGGAGGTAATACACTACTAAATTCGTCGTTATAGCATTTGCGGATCAATGCGAGCCACATTTAATGGCTAGATTACCAGGTTCGACTCCTGGGACGGCACTAATACTAAAACTTAAGCTTATGTATAGTACAAAAAATGCTATCACCATGAGTCTAAGTGATATTGTGCAGAAACTAAGTGATTATGATATATATGCATACTACATGGGTAAGTTCCAAGTAGGAAAGCTGTATAACAGTCCACTTAGAAGTACTGATAAAGTACCGTCTTTTGCTGTATTTCCAAGTAGAACCAGAGACTTATTATTTAAGGATCATGGTTCAGGAGATACAGGAAACGCAATAACATTCTGCAGAATGATGAGTGGAGCTAAAACTAAAGAGGATCTTGAAAAAGAACTTCTTAAGATACTACGTTCTACTGATACTACTACTTCAGCCAAGCGAACTATTCAATATCATACTAATAAATATGAGATTGGGATAGTACGTCAACCGTTTGGGGAAGTTGACTCTAAATACTGGGCACAATATGGAATTAGTGAGGAAACATTAAGATTCTATAATGTGTTCAGTATTAAATATTATCTACTGAATAAGACAGTGAGGGCTGTATATAAGGATGATTGTCCTATGTATGCTTATAAAATCAATGATCATTTTAAGATTTATAGACCTTATGCCCCAAAACAAACAAAATGGAGAACAAATCTTACAGAAGATGACGTACAAGGGTATGAACAATTATTGAAAGACCTGTTTGACAATGTTAATGTATGTCATCGAGATTTATTGATAATTACTAAGTCCTTGAAAGACGTAATGGTTTTACGTGAGATGGGATATTATGCTGTAAGTCCATCCAGTGAAACTACTTTTCTGACTGAACAGAAATGGAACTGGTTACGCAAAAGTTTCAAACATATTGTCATGTTATATGACAGGGACAAAACTGGAGTACAGAAATCACGAGAATTCAGTAGAAAATATGGAGTTTACGCATTCTTCGTTAATAAACGATATAATGCTAAAGATATATCTGATGCAGTTAAGACTAATGGCTTTGATACAATTAAACAATGGTTAGACAACACTTTAAAATGTTATATATATGACTGATTTAGTTTTTTTAGGATTCATAGCTGGAATCCTTGCTGGTGCTATATTTGCTCTATTAGGAGTAATGTTAGCACAAGAACCCAAGTCAAAAAAGTCTAACGAATCTAAAAATGAACATGTTCATGTAAAGATTCATTATGACGACATTGACTAAATCTAAAGGAAGAGTAAAGAATGCGACAAAGGTCGATAAGTATGGTATACATTTCAGAAGTAAACTTGAATGTTACACTTATGAAGCTTTTATGAATGCAGGAATACCTGTTAAATATGAGCCAAAGCACTTTACTCTTCTTCCAAAGTTTACTTATTTAGAAGAGAAAATACGTCCTATTACATATTTACCTGATTTTATAGGAAGATATAAAGGTAAAAACTTTATAGTAGAATGTAAAGGATTAATGGGAGATTCATTCCCATTACGGTATAAACTCTTCAAATACTACTTGAAAAAACATAGAAGTAAATCTAAGTGTTATCTTGTGAGAAATCATAAGCAAGTAGATGAAATGATTCGAGATATAGTATCTAACGATACTCAGATGTTAAACACAGTAATACAGTAAATCATGAAAGAATTTGTAAAGAGCGGTAATATTATTGTCAATAAACCTGAAGGATGTGATTATGAGCTTGAAAATGGAAAAGTATATACTTTGAAATTTAAACCATATGACGAAGTTATATATTTGGAAACAGATAATGATTGGTCTATTCCTAAAAAGGTTTATAATACAGAAGACGATAATAAATTCATTAACCGTGTCTGTAACTACTTTTCTAACACTAATAAACAGAATACTGGTGTGTTATTAAGTGGTTTAAAAGGTTCTGGTAAAACTCTAACAAGTAAATTGATATGTAAACAAATAAATTTACCTATTATTGTTGTAGATCCAACATTTCCTGCTCATAAACTAACAGATTTCTTTTCTAAATTTAACCAAAGTACAGTTGTACTTATGGATGAAATAGAAAAGAATCCTAGAGCTTGGAGTACAGATGTATTATTATCATTCTTAGATGGTATACGAAGTACTTCTAAAAAACTTGTAATAATGACATGTAATGAAGATAAAAATATATCTCAATACATGATAGACAGATGCAGTCGTATTCGTTATTATAGACAATTTGATGGTATTTCATATAATACTATAGTCGATATATGTCGTGATTATTTTACTGACAAAGCAACTAAAGTTATTGCTGACTTTATAGATACGCAGTTTAAAGTAAAGAGTTATGATAATATTATATCATTTATAGAAGAAATTTATGATTATTTTAAAGAATATCAAGATAAAGATATACTTGATTTTACATGTTCTGATAACAATATGTCTGCAGAAGATGTAATGCTTGATGTGATAAGTAATATGAATATTAGTATAAAAAATGACAAGTTTAATAGAAGAGCAAGGAAGATTGATGCAACGGAAACGTCAGATACAAGAACAAATAATGTCGTTGATTCCGAATCAACAGAAGACGAGGTGTGGGAAACTGTTAAATGCCCTTGTTGATGTCAATATCCAAATAAATAATATAGAAAATGGATATTAAAATACCATATTACGAAGATAATACCAGAGTGAGTAATTCCGCAATAGGGTGGTTCTTAAAGAAAGGACCACTCTATTTTCATAAGAAATTATCTGGAGAAATACCAGATGAAAAATCTTCTGCCATGGATAAAGGTACTATGATACATATGTATCTTTTACAACCAGAAGAGTTTAAGAATACTTATGAAGTATATACTGGTATAATACCTAAATCTGACAATCAAAAAAAGTTCTGTGAAGAACTTGTACATACACTTGAATTAGAGCCAAATAAGGCCCTTATAAGCGCATATAAAGCTTCATATAAGGTAACTACACAGAATGATGATTTAATCCTCTCTAAAGCAAAGGAAATGGCTTCTACGTTAAATTCTTACATTAATATGTTAAAGAATAAATCCAATAAAATACAGATACGCCATTATGAAATGGAGATGCTTAATGTTATTGGAAATAACGTAAAAAAACATAAATTAGCAGATAAACTGTTAAATCCTAAGAAAGGAGAAAATCATCATGAATTCCATATAAACTGGGAAAATAAAGTACCTTGTAAATCGTTAATAGATTGTTGTACTTTTGATAAAGAAAACAAACGATGTATATTGGTAGATATAAAAACCACTGTACATATCGGTTGTTTTGAAGAAAGTATGAAACAATATGATTATTTAAGGCAATTAGCTTTTTATAAAATGGCATTGATGTGGTATATTGATAATGAACTAAAAGAAGATTCTTCTAAATGGGATTTTGAATACTATATTATTGCTATTGATACTATTAACACATATGAAGTAAGAGTATTTACTTTTATTCCGAAACAAATAAAAGATAAATGTAACTTCATAAATAATGTATTAGATGAATTAAAGTTTCATTATGATCATAATTTATGGGATCATACTCGAACATATTATGAGGGTACTGGTGCAGAACCTTTAATTATTAATAATTAATTTATAAAATTATGAAAAATATAGACGCATTAGACGCAATAGATGTAAAACTTTACGATGAAGAAATAAAAAATGAAATAGAGAATCAATGTCTTTTTATACAAAAAGAAGATATTGTTCCAGCAAGTGAGTTTATTAAAGCGTGTCATAAATGTTAAAACTCAAAAAAGCTAATATTTCTATATTTATTGTTCCTTATATAGTATCTAATAATTATATTTTTATACATGATATATTAGAAGATATTAGAATTATTGATTTAGGTTGTATAGTACAATTAAAAGTATTATATAATCCTATTTCAATAAAACAATATAAGTATATAGAATATTTATTAAGTAAAGAACCTAATTTATATTCTAACTCTTGTATTGTAGAAGACAATAAAATATTTTTTGAAGTAACTTTTACAATCCCTAATAATTATATATGGCTTTCAAGAACAATAGTAAAAGAATCGTATAATGATTTAAATAAAACTATAATTCTAGATAATACTATTTATTGGGGAAATTATTTTTCTATAATTAATACAATTTTTAACAATAAAAAAACCCTGGCTACTCATGAGAGTAGTCAGGGTTATTTTTTTATTTATTAATACGCATAATTTGATTTTCTTGATATCTTCTTTTTGATTTAGGATCAGAAAATTGCTCGAACGTATTTTTAAACGGAGTTGCTTTTATGAATGAACGTACCATTTTTGTATTATATGGTTCTGGTAATTCACTATACGCTCCTCTTGTTACAGTATCATCTAAATCTTCTAAAAAATCATCTGACGTGCGAAAAGTATTTAATAGGCTCGATCTAGGCATTAAAAGATTTCCAAAATAATCTGATAAATTAAAAATCACATCGGTTCCAGAAAATATAGCTGACACAGATTTAAAATTATTCATTATATCTGATATATTATATGGGTTGTTTATTTCCCATTCCGTACATCGTAATATATACGCAGCTAATTGTAATGCTTTATTGTCGTCATCATCATCATCTGCATACGAGCATAACATATTGACAAAGAATGGAATTATTGTTAAGCATAAAATTCCTTCAGTCGCTAATCTTTTAAGCTGACGTTGATATACATAATAAGGAATTCCATTTTTATCAAATCCTTTTTTACTATGTATTTTATACATGTTATATAAAATAAAAGGTGCCATAGTTGCTCCTAATGAACCAGTTGCTGCTAATAAAGAACCAAATCCAGCAACCGCACCAAAACCAATACCAACTTTACCAAGTAACGACTATTCTTTCATTAAATCCCATAATGGGGATAATATTAAACTACCTAAATTCCTAAATACACCTCCGGTCCATTCTTGTGTATCGTAATCATATGTAGTTCGTAAAAATCTTTCTTGGAACATTAATGGTAAATATTGTCTATGTTGTAATATACAAGCTCCAATAAAAGACTACGTGATAGCTGCTCTTTGTAATTCTGTAGCAGTACCATCGGCAGACTAACCCCATTTTATTATTCTACTATGCACTATGTTTTCAGCACGTTTATAAGCATCTTCATATTTAGGGTCTATCTTAAGTTTATGGTCTTTTACTGTAAATATAGAATACATGGTATCACCTTTTTTCCATCTATTTATAGCCTCTTTTCTATCTTTACCTTGTCTGTCAGCATTAATTATCATATCTGATTTCGTCATAAATTCACCATCGACAAATCTATAACTATGTAGGACTGTAACCATTATTGAACTTTTAGCGATAAAATCAGCCATTGATAATCCTCCGTATATAAAGTTAATACCTACAGCATTTAGTAAACGGTTTCTATTTGTATGTTCAAATTTTCTACCCATTTGATCAGCAACATTAAAGTGTTCAGCTAATTTCATCATTAAATCATCTGATGTTTTATTTCCAATATAATTAATACCAAAACCGTTACGCATAAACCTATTTACTACTTCTAATGTAGCAGTACTTAAATCGCCCATACTATATCTATATCCAACCATAGCATTAAGCAAATGTCCCATTAATGTAGTAAGTAATCCAACTATTGCGATCTTCGGACTTTGTCCTAGGTTAATAGCAACAGAGTAATCTTTAGCGAGTTTTCCTATTTTATCCCAAGACACACCTGCAGTACTATATTGTCCTTTTTTAGACCGTATATCATACATATACATATCAAGAAATTTTCTTGCAGCATTATACGTGTTTGACTATCCTTTAGCTATTTTTTCTTCGCTTTTTTGTTCGCCGTTCTTTTTGGATTTGAATATACGTGATTTATAATATTCTCTATTCTACATCATATCTACTAATAATTCACAGTCATTCTATATTTTAGAACGTTCTTTATAGCGCATAGCAGAGTTAAAATACAAATATACTATATTTATAAGATCTGGAGAAATCTATGAAGGGTCTTTAAGCTTAGATGTATATTTTCTAGGAATAATATTAAGCTGTCTGCCATCAGGACGTTCTCCATATGCTTTACGATATCCGTATGCATTTTTATCTCGTTTAACGTCCATTGTTTCATTAAACTCCTACATACGTTGTTCTATATCTTGACCGTAATCAGTATCATTTTCAGTAACCATGAATTTATCTTTAAAATAATGCCATGCTGCTGATGTTTTGGAATTACTGTTTTTAATTCGAGAATACATACTACCAGTAATAGATGGTAATTTGTAATTATTATAAGCATCTCCATATGCACTATTTGCTTCTTTCATGGCATTATATACAGCATCATACAATATTTTAAGATTTCCTTTAACTTTTCCAAATTCCTTATTAGTATATAAAGCTGCTTTAGGAATCATTTTTTCTCCAGGATTTTCTTCTTGTAGTTTTGCAAATTCTGGATTAATTAAATCAGAGTCAGCATCTTTTTTAATCCATCCTTCTCCTGGTGTAAGTTCCATATATTTATCGTAATATTCAGGTTTAGGTTTAAGAACACTATACCATCTATCACGTCTATATATTATTTCATCTATATCCAAATATCTTCCTGTACTTAATTTAAATATATCATAATACCCAGGTTCATCCAAATCTCTAGATAAAGCCAATGAACTTAACTTTTTATATTCTTCTGTAGGAACAAATTCTGCGTATTTACTAAATATTTTTCCGTATAACTTTGACAATTGTTTATTCTCCTTAGAAGATTTCGTTTTTATTTTTGAAAGCTCAATATTTAATTTTTTTACTTTCTTTTTAACGGAAGATGGTATATATCTAGCCATATACTCACCAGTTACTGGATCTTTATAAGATTTTAATAATTGATTTATTTCTTCCTTAATCTTATTATACGTTTCGCCATTGTCAGATACACCATTTGTTATTATTTCATAAATAGGTTTATCTGGTAATTCATTATCTATATCTTCAAAAAGTAACGGTTTAGTGCCGGAAGCATTCATTTTAAGTTGCTCTTTAGTATTACGCAAATCCCATTTTTTCAACTTCTTAAAATCAAAGTTACCATCTTTTCCTTTACGCATTTCTTCAATACCGCCACATTCTTCTATTACTTTATTACGTGCAGCTCTCCACGCTTCTATATCAACATTAGGATTTGTTACAGTATCGCCATATAAATCTTTATCTAACTACTAAAGTTCTTTTGCAGTATCATAAGCAACAGTATTTTTTTCTTTAGCTTCTCCGTTTATATCATAATCTGATTTAAGGTTTCTTTGCAGTATTTTTAACTACTATAATTTACCGTATTCTTCGTCAGTTAGTAAATCATAATGTATATAGCCATCTTTTCCTCTTACTTTCTCTTTAATAACAGATATCTATCCGTTTATTTCTCGTCTCTTTTCAAGAGTATCTGCAGAAAGTTTTGAATAGGCATCGTAATACTTCTATTTAAATTTACGCTCACAATGTTCATTTAACCACGCATTGCGTTCTTTTTCCCATTTGTGTTTTATTTCAGCTTTATCTGGAGACTTTCTATTATCAGGATCAATACCATATTTTATATTTAATTTTGTCATAAAATTGTCATAATCCTAATAAAACTAACCATAATTAAGTTTTCTTATAAGATAACCAGTATAATGACCTTCTTTATCTTTTTCATACAAATCCATTTGACTTTGCCCATGTTCAAGCTATTGGAATAACATAAGAAGATCAGACATTTTTTTATCTGAATATTTGTCAGCAGTATTTAAAGCTTTAGATGTAAGATAGTATAATGCTCTTAGTGCATTGTCTCTTGCCTTATCCATACTTCCAATATATCTAGTAAAAGACGATGTGTCAAATCCTATATACTATAACTAATTTATATAATCAGCCATAGTAGCATCGCCAACTTCGTTTCCAATACCTATGAGTATAGATTTTGCTCTATTTAGCATAAGAGTATCAAGCATAGCGTTGCCGTCAGTAACTAAATCATATGCACTATTTACATAATCCTGAAGATTCTATAACGTTTTAATTACAGAATTATCTGTCACAGCTTGCTTGGACTAATCAGTCAATATCTATACAATTGTTTTATCATTAAATATTTTTTTTATTTCACCTAAAATATTTAAATAAACACCAAAATTATCATGTTTATCATACATATATTGTTTGGAGTTAATGGCACCTCCTCTATCAACAACAGCCTTAATAGATTTAACATCATCTAGTATCTGCGGATGTATCTATGATATAAAATCGCTTATAGTTTCAAATGTAGATCTAAGATCACTATTAAAGTCGTCAATCTATACTTCAAGCTATTGCTTTGTTTTAAGTTTATATTCCTGTGGAAGTTCGCTTACTTTAGTCGCAACTAAACGTTTAGATAAAGCATCAGTGGTCTTCTGAAGAATTTCATTTAATCTATTTTTAGCGGATTCTTGCGAAGATAATTGGCCGCCATTAATAGTATTTATTATAATTCTGTTATGCTATGTAAATATTTTAAAACTTTTGTTAAAATCGTCTTCTATTTTATACTGTTCGTCTCTAGTCTATTTTGACTATACTTTATCAGAAAATATTTTAGCTATCTCTTTATATGCATTATCCAAAGAAATAACTCCGTCGTTTATAGTATTATGATTAAATATGTAGTCTTTTAAAAGTTTTTCATATTTATTTAATTCTTTTTTATTTTTAATCTATTTAGAAAAAAATCTAGTAATGTTATCTATAAATTTTTTTAAGTACCCTATAAACCCTTTATATTTTTGTTCATGTTGTTTTTCTAATATTTTTTTATATATCAAATCCCTAAAAGTAGGATTAGTTAGAAATTCAGATACAAATTCATTAATATCAGTTAATCCGTAAAGATCTCTATTGATATTTATAGGATATTCTTCTTGTGGAAATAGTTTTAATATTTTTTCATAAAAAGATTTTGCAGTATTTCCAAACTAACGTTCTTCAAGCGTAACGGCGTTTTCTAATGCGTGCGCAGTTAAAGAATGAACTATTTCATGCAATATTATTCTGGACGCTAAATTATTAGATAATCCATGTAATTTATTAATATCTATCGATATTTCAGTAAACATTCCATAATTACCGTTTTCATCACGATATGTAGTATTTTCTTCTGCATATTTTCCACGTAAATTTTTAAATGTAACCGGAATGTTGTGTACAAGTAGTACTTGTGCTAATTGCTTTTCATACGGAGCTAATACATCTGCATTTAATATATCCTATATTAAATCTTTAGAAGATACATCTTTGCCGTTCATTAATTTCTACATACTGTTCTTAAATAAAAAATTGGTATTTATAGACTCGAAAGCTTTATTTAAGAATGATAGCTCTGCAGAATAACTGTTTTTAAGTTCATTATTTTTATTAGTTTTAGGTATAATAGGCTCTCCATTGCCATCTAATCCATATTTAAGATCAGAATCCTTACTTAACCAATTACCAAACTAGTGTATAAAACTTGGCATATACAGCTTAGCTTTAGCTATAAATGCCTCTTTTCTGTCCCCCTTGTACATATCAAGAAGAGACTAGAAACAGCTTGATACAGCCCCATTTGGAGCCATATCAAGCGGATTTCCATTGTTAGCATTCCATAAATAATAAGTGACATTATCACCAAATATGGATGCCATTTCTTTATATTCTTTACTATTTTTATTTGGACAAAACAATGCCATAATATTTATTATTTATTACATTCGTCTTTAAGTTTATTACCAAGATCATTGGCAACGTCTTTATCATTTTTATTAGTAGGTTTTTGTAAAGCGTTTAAGAAATCATTAGAATTAGTAATGTCTTCTGCATCAATAGGATTACCGTCAGCATCTGTTACATTAGATTTCTTATTAGGTTCTTTCTATGTAGTTTCTGTAGTACCTGTTAACTAAGATATTAAACTACTAGCACTTATTGCATCAGATGGATCTATATAATCGTCATACACTGTAGAAACAGGCATAATGTCTACATCATTAAGAAGTTTCTATATTTTCTATACGTTTTTGTCATCTTTCTTTTTTAAAGAAGTTTGTACATCATCAAACTGTTGCTTAAGTAAGTCAGTTTGCTGCTGGGTTTCTTCTTTAATTTCAGTAGATTCCGTATATTTACTTTCTATTTCATCCATCATAGAACCTATAGATTCTCCAAAGTCAATATCTTGAGCTAATTTAGAAGCCTGTTCTTTTGTAGTTTCTTTATTTACAAACACATTTACCTTTTCTATATCAGAATTATTATTGAGAGATTTAGCCATACTAACACCACATTGAGTATCTCCGTCTAATGATATATTATTTACTTGTAGACCTTTACCAGATATATTCTACATAATATCAGATATAAGTTGTTGTATTCTCATATTATATACAAATTTAGAATCATTATTAAGAGTCTTTCTAAGATCATCTAACATTTTTTGTATCTACTGTTCAGTATAATTCTGGTCAGATTCCTATAATCTACTTTCAAATGTATTAACTTGTTCGTTTATAACATCTTCTTTAAATTGATTTGATACGAATTCATTAGGCATTTCACCTCTAATTGAAATAGATACTGGATTATTAACAGAAGCGTCTATATCTATATCTTTAAGTATTTGATCTACAATATCATTTATACTAGATTTAGCATTTAACTTTGACATATCTACCTATATATCTGATTTATTTAACGCTGTATCTTTTTCTTCAGAAGTAATTATTTCTACATTACCAAAAGTAGTAATATTATTATCAGATTTGTTAACTTCAACATAATAGTAATCATCACTCGAAATTTCTAACGGTCCAACGCTTTCGTATTTAAGCTGCATCCCGTTTTCTTTTTGTGTTTTAGTTAACTATTTAGGATCTGAAATAATATTGTTAATATAATCAATAGTGTCTTGCGTATACATGAAATACGAAGGTAATTTATTTTCTTTATATAAAGATGCTTCGTTTAAGTTTACATTAAATTCATACATGTGATTTCTACCTTTATGTATACCAGCTTTTGGTATTATGGTATATACACTTCTAAGTCGTGTTGATTTTTCACCGTTAGTAGCATATATTGTACCAACTCGTTTATACAAATATATATCTTCTCCGTACTTAGCAGTAAAGAAATCTGCGTTAGCGTAAGAAGTTGCTATAATACCAGGAATGTTTTGTTTATTTAGTCTAAGAATTTTTAATTCATGTTGACCAAAAATAGTTCCAAATTTTTTACCATTTCCATGGTTTAAATAAGAATCTACTATTTTGTTATCATACCAGTAATTTCTACTAATAACGTCACATACATCTCCTATATCACCAACATAACTTTCTAAGAAACCTTTAGGCATATTTAAAGCTAATCTTAACGAAGAATCATATTGTTTTCTATATTTAGGAGGAACTAAATCAAAGAACGAATTAGTTCCATTTGTATCATAAGAACTATAATAAGCATAAAACGCTATATCGTTCGCTAACGCTTTAATGTTTTCGTTTGGACTAGATAACAATTGATCAAATGCAGATACTAGCATTTGTTTAGTATCTATTCCAAGCTTTATATTAGGTGTTTTTAATAACAATCTTCCATAAGGAAATTCTTCGTTAGCAGGTCTAGGATTTAGATAATTTAACATTTCGTTTGTAACGGTACCATCATCGTCAACTAAGCCAGTATCACTATACTGCTATGGATTTTCTTTAAGTGCATTTAATAAATTGTTTACTCTTGTAAATAACGGAGGCATATAGAATTCTTTACCATTTTCATCTTTTGCATTATATCCGTACATAATAGATTTAAGTCTATCCATAACGGCTTGTTTATTATCGTTACACGTAAGATCTACTTGATTATAATTGATTGCAAACAATCTTTTTTGTAACCTAAGTAAATCATTTGTCTAACTACTTTTTAAATACAACGGATTTCCATATATTTGTGTCAAATTGTGAGCAAATAACATATTTTTGTAATTTAACAAATTACTCATAGCTCTATATCTTATAACACACTCTATGGCATTAGCAATTGTATTAACTGTTTTTTCATTAGCCATCATATTATATACGTAATTAGACATTACCATATCATCGCCAACATGTATTTCTGACATACCACCTTTACGTGCCATAAATGTCAAGAACGTGTTTCTAAATACATCTGTTGCTGTAATGGTTTGTCTATTAAGTAACTGCCTGACAAGTCCTGTTGCTATTTTAAGCTTAGAATCAAGGAACGTATTATTAAAATACACATTCAAAGCATTTCTACTACCATCTATATTACCAGTTTCGTTTTGTTTTTCGGCGGCAACATTCTTTCTATTTTTATCAAGAATAACCCATTGTATTTTTTTATTCCCATGAGAATGTTCGCCATATCTAAAAGCATTTAAATTATTTATATAGTGTAACTATGCAGCTATGTTATTACCAAATTTCTTAGTATCTACACGTGAAACAGTAACTAAAGAAGATAATTCATCTGCATATGGTTCTATCTTTTTTAATGCTTTAAGACATATAACCTAAAAATATGTACTATAAATAGATTCTTTATGTTTAAGTGCGGCTGCAGAGACATCAATGTTAAATACTGTTTTATAAGGTTTATCACCTTCTTTATTATTTAATAATCGTTCAACATCTAGTATAAACTTCTATTGTTCATTCTTTTTATTTTCATCTTTCTCTTGAGCAAAATATTTCTTGTATTCTTCTAACTATAATTTAAGCTTATTTTTATATTCATTGAGTACTTCATAATAAATAGTATTAGAAGAACGTTTTAATATAGTATTGTCAGGTGTCTTCCCATCTACATTTCTACCATACATACCGCCTGCAGCATTTGCTCGTTCTGTGAATTTTTTAAGCGCTGGTTGTGCTATAAATGTAAATGTGCTAATACCTTTACCTGCTCTAAGTAGGAAATTAACATATTTATAAGTAAGCTGATTAACATTAAGACTAAGAATATATGGATCTTTAGCAACGTCCACGTGAGCATTAACCATTGCTGACAACCAGCCTGATACACGTTCTCCGTCTTGTCCATATATCTAATCAAGATCACCAAAATTAAATATATTATTACCGTAATCTATACTAAGATGTACAAACTATGTAAGAGCTAAGTTAGTAATATTCAAAGCGAACGGTCCTATACCACTTTTACCTGTAGAGTATTCCATCTTACGTAATGACTGGAACGAAGGAGTTAATTCAAACCCAGCTTGTAAATAACCAGTAGTATTATCTCTAACAAGAGGTAATATGTTTTTCTTCAATGTACTTGTCAGCACATCAATAGAAGCATGGGCATCTGCAAAATTAAGCTAATCTGAAATGACAGTTTGATAATTATCTATAAGTCTGTTTTGTATAGCTGACATTGGCTGCTTTCTATATGAGTCAGTAAGCTGATCTTGGTTATATCCTCTAATGTCATTTTTAAATTCAAACTATATTTCATTACCATTTTCATCGTATTGTTTAGTAGCAAGATAAAGTTTGTCGACGTCAAAATCCGAACCAGTTTGCGCTGTAAATTCTCTAGGTACAATTATTGTATCACCAGATTGATTAGGTAGTACGTCTGCAACAGTAAACGCAAATGTTGAAGACATACCCTATGTAGGAATACGATATCCAACTCCAAATCTTTTTGGATTAGATTTTATAGGAATTGTTTCAGTTTCGTCTTCACTAGATTTAACATTATAAGATTCACTCTTTGTTCCATTAATGAAGTCATGATCAATAAGCCATTGGCGCTTTTCTTTGTATGTCTTAAGATTTTTAGGAAGTACCGATCTAAAGAAGTTCATACTAAGTATTACCTCAAGAGACCCATCTTTTCTATTCCAATTAAGTTCATTACCATCATTGAGTATAATATCGTATCCTTCAAAGTCGTCATGAATATGCGTATTTGTCTAATCTTGACTAAGAATCTAATCTCTATTAAACGTATTACCTACAAATCCAAATATAGATTGCTGAACAGCAGAACCACCATTAGTATTAATATCAATAATATCTCTATTAATAGCAGCCACAATGCTCTATTCAAATATAGTTCTTTGAGAAAGTGATGCTATTACACCATTATTATTAATTATTTCTTCAGCAGTAGCACCAATACCATTATTTTTAATAATGCGCTGTATTAATTTCTTTATTTGATCTTGATTTACATTATTACGCCCTTTAAAAAATTCTTTGCGTATATTATCAAGACCTTTGAGAGTCATAGCATTCACACACGCCATTATATCTCTTTTTATTTCAGAACCTTTTCTATTATTGTATCTAGCATCGTCTATGATATTAGAAAAACCGATTTTGAAGAATTGCGTACCAATAGCTCTTTCTTCTGCTTCATGTGCATCAGTATTAAGCTGTAATCTAAGATAATCTATTTTCTGTATCTATACAGCCATTTTATCACCATCTTCTGTGTTCTGTATTACTCTATCGTCATTAGTGATATGTTTGTCAGATTTTATACTTAATATGTCTTTTAACTTGGATAAATCCGATTCTCCTCCATCATAGCATTTAGTCACATTTTGAACGCATCCTGCTTTAACAGCTGATTCAAAACCAATCATATCAAGTTCGTTATCTTTCATATTCATACGCTCGTAAATCATTCTACCAGTAGATGATGTACAAGCAAATGGGAAGAACGCAAATATAGCCATCTTGTTAAGAATAGGTATATTTGTAGTATATTCTCCAGTAACCTTACCATCTTCATCAGTAGTAGTAACTGTTCTAGGTTCATTAACAAAATAAGACATTTTAAGAGGTTTGATCTAGAACTTTTCTACTATTTTTTGTTTTACTGGATCGTTCATCCATGTACCATCCTTCATTATAATCTAATAAGCAATTTCGTCACTATAACCAGTATCATCTGGTTCAATAGACCATTCTCCCATTCTTATACGAACAGATCTATACATTTCTGGTCTAATACAAACCTAAGCATCGGATACATTTATCTCAGTATAAGGACCTGCCTAAGCCTCTACACTTTTTATAATATTATCATAATCTTCTTTATTGGTTTTTTTATAAAGTTCAAATTGCTCGTTGAAGAAGTCAGGATTAGAATAAAGCTTTCTGATATAATCAGTTTTAGAAAATTTACTATCTTTTACTTCTGGAAGTTTAAATTTATCATTACGTACTCTATTTACATATTCCTATACTTTAAACCGATGTTTAATTTCGTCTAAGAATAACGAAGGAACTTCGATGTCATGTAAATCTACAAATGTATATTGAGTCTTCTTTAATTCTGGGAACTATTTTAACATCTCTTTTGAGAACTATGTTCTAAGATTTAATCCTGGTGATAGCACACTACCCAATCGTTTAATTTTATCTACATATTTAGACTATATATTAGACACTTGTACAATAAATGTAGAACCATCTTTTTTATTAGGATCTATTGCAAATTCAAGATTAGTTGTTTCTTTAGATTGTATGTATTTATAAAATGCAGGATCACCAGTAAATATTTTTTCCATTTCTATTACGGAAATCATACTATTAGCCACATGATTTGCTATGACACTGTAAGTAAGCTGTGCATCTGCAGTACCAGCAGCATAAGGAGTTATACTATTGTAAATTCCTTGTTCTTTCATCATTTTAGCATAACGATCAAGTATTTTATAAGGAATTGCTCTAGAATATATACGACCATCATTACCTCTTTGACAAAGTTTAATGTTTTCATCGTCGCATAGTATATTTAATTCATGATCAACATTTGCTATAAGCATGTCGTTTATACTATCTAATAATATTTTATTACCATCTATATTCTATACATATTTATCCTTTATCTGATTAAGAGTTTTTCTTATTAATTCAAATCCGTCAAGAGGTTTTCCATCTTCTGCTATATCTACTGGAAGTACACCATCTATTTTGCCATCTTCTATAAGCTATTGATGCTTATATTCAGCTTCTATTAATTGATTAAGATTAAATTTAATGCCATTTATGTCAGTTAAACCTTTGAGACTGTAAAAATATCTAAATAACCCACCATTACCACCAAAATCAAGACGTTTAGTTCCGTCTTTCATCTTCTTAATTTTACCGTGGTAATTTTTAATAAGTTTATTAGTATCTTTAAGTAATGCGTTTATATTGTCCCTATCATAATAAGCTATAACTGCGTTTAATTCACTTAAGAAATAATTTCTAAACGTATTTAATGTTTTATCAGAGAATCTTTTTTTACCGTAAACAGTAGACATAGGATCTCCATTTTGATCTACTCCATTAACAATAATATCTTCTGAAAGCACTAAATCATTAACCATTCTGTCTTTAAAAGAGTTATGTTTAATAGCATACCATGTTTTCTTGTCAGCCATTGTAGGAAGTGTCATCATGTAATTGAATGTCATATTCATCTTAGCAATATAATCTTCCATAGGTGTAATTTCAAAATAATCAGAACCGTCATTATTTCTTGTATCTTTCATGCCTACAAATGCATCAATAACAAATTTATCATCAACAGGATTGTCATTCTTACGCATTTGTTCAGCTATTTCAAGTATAATAGAAGCTCTTGTATAAGGAGCTTTACGCATTTTAGCTGCCATGTCACCAACCCCTTGATTAAGCTGTCGTATTTTATCAGTAATTTGATTATTTTGTCCAATAGGATATATCTATTTACCGCCAGGTCCAGTTACACTAAATTCACTAGAATTTGGATATATGTCATTATATGCTATTGCCATCTTAGTAATTTCAGTATCGAGGCGATATCCAGTAAACAATTGATCAATAGGAACTCGTTTGGTTTTACCAGTTTTAATAACATCTTTTCCACCGCTATTTTTTAATAGTTTAATAAAATATCTAAGATTACCAGTAGCTGGTTTAGCAAGTATCTACTGTAACGCAGAATACTGTTTTTTTATTTCAGACATTTCATTATAATCTTTTAAATGCATAGCGATATAATAATTCAATACTGTCTCGTCCATAGGAATACCTATAAGATTTGCAAGTTTTATTATTTTTTCTTTAAGAATATTTACAGTTTCTTGTATGTTGTCATTGGAAGTAAGTGTATCATACTATTCGTTTTTTATAGATTTACCAAACGTCTAATCTACGTATCTACTAAAGAATTCTTCCGCCTATTTCATTCTTTTTGAGAACTATTGATCTATTACTCCATTTCTTACCATAGACAGAGAAGGAATGTTTTTAGACCAAGTTCTAGGTAGATTTCTCCTAGCCCTTAATGTATTATCGTCACATATATTCCAGTCACGATTCCTATCTGCAGTTAATGTATTTTTTTTAGTAGTAGTGCCGAACTCATCATCATATATAAAATCAAGATCTAAATCCAAATTACTTGATTTCTTTTTATAAGGATCTTGTAATTGTATAAATGCTACTTGATTTTTAGAACTTTTTACAGTACCATAAATTTGTGTTTGTAATTGTAAATCATTCTTTACTTCATCACTAGTAAGATTTCTATAAAGTTGTTCAAAATAAGCGTCTACTTTTGCTAATCTTTTACACGTTCCAAGTATAGAATTAGATTTATATTCGCCATTGGAATCTTTTTCATCGTATGTTTCGCAATCATATAAATTTTCAAGAATCTTATTCCAAGATGTATTATAATCCCAAAATACAGGAAATCCCATAATAGGATCTGTTTCGTAAACTAACTCTTGTTTTCCGCTAAAAAGATTCTTTTCAAATTTACCTTTTTCAATTTGACTTAAAAACAACTTGGCTCTAAATGCTACATTATCTTTTTTACTTACTTCAAAATCATTTATATCCCACACATTGTCAGCTTTATCACCAGCATCTTTTTCAGATTCATGCTAAAGCTGTTTCATTTTCTTAAATTTAATGTCAATACCATAAGTGCTAAATACGGCTGATATTTGTTTATTAAATAATTGTGGATTATTATAAACATCTTCAAGAATAGACTTTTTATAATCGTCATCTTCATCTTTAGCTTCTTCTTTGAGATTTTTTATTAAATCTTTATAAATGTCACCAGTCGCCGTTCTTATTTTATCTGGCGTTGTTAATCCATAATCACGTATGAGCCTGTTAGCTATTGCCATTCCAACCTAATAGAAAGTATGATAATCCTAGATACCTTTTAATTTATTTATTTCTCTATCAGATATACCAGGTACATTAAATGAAGCATTTACTTTTTTATCATAATATTTTTCAAATTCTTTATAAGATTCTTCATCTATACCAGTATTATTATATTTTCCAAGTTCAATGTTTTTAAATACATTTCTTACTTCATTTATCTACTTAAACGCTTTAATATAAGAAATAATATTATCATATAATCTACGTATACTGCCAACGATTCCAGGAGTAGTTCTCATTTCCATATACTTTCTGAAATCTTCAGCCATCATTTCTTCTATTTCTTTATAAGTAGTTGCATCTGGAAGATTGTGTTGCTTAGCATATATTTTATATAATTTCGTACGTTCCTTAGAATTATGTAACAATAAATTCACATAATGCCATCCTTCGTGGAAATGAACACCTTTACCAGCAAGCATATCGAACTAGAAAACTGCATCATTATTACCAGTAAGACTGTCTATTGCTACTTGCATGCAACCGTATATTTTCTGATTTTTTGCAGTAACGCCTAAACTGTGTCTAAGTAAAACATTTGATTCATCAATTCCTAATGTATTTTTAAACCACTCTCTAGCGGCTTCTATATCAATATTTCCTTCACCTTTAGTATTAGAAAATACACCTGTAAGTTTCTATCGGAAAGTTGATGTATTAGTAAATACCACAACACCAGTTCCGTCTTTATGTACTTTAAGCACAGGAATTCTTTTCCCATTTACAAACTATGAACATACTGAATTTCTTAACGAATCGTCGCAATTTAATAAATCAGTATTATACCTTATATTTTCTATTTTAATAGGATTGTTTTTGTATTCTGCAGTAGTATTAATATAATCTATATATTTCTATACTTCTTTATTAATATTGTCTATTAACTATGCCGCATATTCTTTTGCAGTACCGACACCAACACGTATAGTAGGTTCTTCGTAAGCAAGAGCCACTATATCAAGAAGTCCTCCGTTGTCTTTATAAGATTCTGCTCTACTATTTAAGAATTCTTCACGCAATTCTTTAGTCCTAAGTATAAAATTATTTATACTTTTTACTTTTTTAGATACAATATCTATTAATTTATCTGTAAATCTTTCGTCAAATGAACGTTCTTTAATTTCTTGTTTTGCTTTCTATTTTTCTTTTTGTTTCTACTTTTGTTCAGCAGCAGCTTTTTTTGCAGCATCAGCATCAATAACGCTTATAGGTTTCTGTTTCTTTGTTTCAGTATCACCTTGTTGTTGTGCTTGTTTTAAATCATCAATGACTTTATCTTTTTCAGATATTTTAACACCACTAGCAAATACAAATGGATCTTTTAAGAACGGAGTACCCAAATTTGTCATAAACTTATCATTCGCAAGCATCCAAGCAAATAAAGATATATTCTTTTCAGTGAGGAATCCATCTTTATCTTGTTCAAATAATTGATCTTTTTTAAATGTAAATTCATCGAGACCGTATAATTTAAATTCTTTTGCTTCAGGATGCTGTTCAAAATATTGCTTTAAAGACAACATTATCTACGTATCAATAGATTTATTCATAGAACTAATCTCTGTATTCCAGTGCATATTCTATGATATCAAAAATACTGCTTCTTTACGTTTATCTTCATCAGTTAGCAATTCTTTTACAGTGTATTGTAATCTTCCAGTTCCTTCACTATTACCTATAAATAATGTCGGACCTTTCTTAAATTCTGGATCAAAATAAATTTGTTTCTTTCCGTAATACCTAAGTTTAGCATTTTGATTTGCCGTACTTCTGGTATTATGATCACTATAATTCTACATAGTATTGATGCCAGTATTAATAAACATATTAGTAAATGCATGCACCAAATCAGGAGAATATCCAGCAAACTAAGATTTATCTACTTTATTTATTATCATATACAATAATACTTCGGCGGCAGACAAACTCTATCCTAATTTAGGAATTCCTGTATTAGGATCGATATTTAATACAATATCATCTTTGCTATGAATCCTATTTATTTTACCAGTAGAATCTTTAAACGTATTGAAATGTTGCTCTCTGAGCATTATAGGTATCTGTTGTACTTTGTTTGTTATATGATTTATTTTGTTAAATATATAATATATTTTACCTGCCAATCCTATACCTTCAAATGTACCATCATTACCTTCCTAAACGTTACGTATAGCAAATGGTGTATTACCAAATTGACCAGAACCATAACCAAACTATATTTCGCCTTTCTTTAACTATTGAGTAAGTTGTTCTGCGTCTTTAGAGATTCCAAACCCAGAATTTGGGTCTGATACAGATTTAAATAAAGGTTGACCGTTTTTAGATATATTGTTAAACTTTCCATTTGTTACATTTATAGTTTCAGGTTTAACTTTATTCGTAATTGTAGTAGGAAGTGTTATTTTACCGTTTTTGTCTTTATTACAATATGCGTCTATTATTTTATTTCTTACATCTATTAGATCGTTTATCTATTTTCTTATTTGATCATTTGTAAATATTTTATTTATTGGATAATTTTTCTATCTTGAATTAATTCTTACATAATAATCATAATAATCCTTTATTTTTTTGTTACGTGGATCATTAATGTCTAATTTAGAAAACGCTGCATAAGCGGCTTCTCTATTAGTATAAGTACCTGGTAAAAACGCGTTTACTGTTTTAAAAGCAGCATCTAATTTGGCATTACGTAATACTTCAGGATCATCTGTTTGTCCTATACTAGAAAGTTTAGCGAATAATTCTTTATAACCATTTTTAGTAATCCAATTGTTAGTTCTTGTTCCAAAATACTCATAAGTGCCTGGAGTTCTTAATGTAGTAATATAAGTAGATTTATTTTTATGATCATCTATAACCATAGATACGGTAAATGTATTACGTATATCGTCTGATTTTAATTGGTCATTACCAGATACAACATAATATACATCACAAGATTCTATCCATCCATCTTCAGACAATTTCTATGACAATTCTTTACCTGGGTGTACTTTATATTTTAAAGCAAGTTTGTTATGATTTACAGAAAGATATATAGAATCTTCTGATTCAGGCTGATAAAAGAACGTTCTACTTATCATGTCACGTTCTACAGCATTCTTGTTATCAGAAAACTTATGATTATTAGATGTAATATTGTCTGAACCGTAATTAATATAATTAATTGGTCTATCATAGAGCAATAATAACCAGTATACCTAATCCTCAATATCTGTTTTAATCTGATCAATCTAGTTATCAGTTTGTGCGTCAATATCATCAGAATTTTCTTGATTTTCTATGTAAACACCATCGTCTAAGAAAGGACTTCTTTCTGGTAGAGACTCTTGTTCTACTTCATTTGGTATATCATATTCTCCATGCAAAATAGAATCTTCCGTCTAGATATCTTCATAATAAGTAGAATCGGTTATATTATTTTTATCTGCCTCTTCCTGTTTAGCTATACCTTCTGGTGTAATCTAATGAACATTTTTATCAATTGATTTTTGTTTTTTATCATCAGATTTATCCGTTTGTTGTTTTTCGTCATCTGGAGTAATATCATCATTAGTATTAGGAGACATATCTTCATCACTATTACTGTCATCAGTTTTAGTATTAGTATTTGTTTCTTGTCTAATAGTACCAGGCATAGTTATAACAACACCTTCGTTTACTATCAATTCATTTGGTTTTTCAGAATTGTATTTTGCATAATATATTGGGCCGTTAAATGAGTCATCAGTTTCAGCTACAAATCCTTCAGGAAGACTAACACCAACCTTCTTACTCAATGCGCTATCTTCTGGTTCTATATAAATAACAGTAATTGCGTTTCCATTTTCAATAGTATGAGATGTATTAACATTTACTCCGTTATAACTATTTGTAGTGTCATTATTACTTCTTATTAAATCTAATACATCTACATTATTGTCAAGTATACTATTTATATAACTGGACTATATAGACGTTATTTTATCTACATATTCATTTATAAACTAATGCAATGGTTTAGTGTCTATATCTTTGAATTTAAGCTCTGCTAATTTTACAACTTCTGACAATTGATTAATACGTTCTTTAGCTTCTGCTAACACCTAGTTTATGTTATCATCAGTAATTGTCTATAATAGTTTATCAAGTTGCTAATTCCATTCTTTAAAATACTCAAGCTATTCACGTATCTCTGGCTTTGTATTTGTGTTTTTAGCGGCTTTTTCTTCGTCTATAAATTCACTTAAGAATAAACGTCTGCCAGTTTCTGGATCCGTATATCTACTTCTATATGCTGCTTCTGCAAGTATTTTATTAGCGTCATCTATAGGAAGTACGTTGAAAAAATCTTTAAAATCATTTCGTGTATTTTCTATAATTTCTTCAAGATTATATTTACCTTCTTTGATACAAATAAACATATACCCTTTAATAGCGTTAAGTAATTGCGGTAACAATTGCTTCTGTTTATCCGATAAAGAAAGATTTCTAGCAAGCCAATTCATTATCTTGGAAGGTATTGGAATAAGTAAAGCCATTGCCGTGTTATTTGGCCTATCTTCTCTAGCATCTAAAAACTACTGCATTATACTTTTTAGTTCAGATACCCTTTCTTTCTTAAGTTCAGATATATCTTTAGCTTTCTATTTGGAAGTTTTATTAAGATTATGTTTTTTACGCTAAACACTTTCTATTTTTTTAGTTTCTTTTTCAGATACTTTTCGTTTAGAAGCATTGTATATCTATTCATAACATATTCTAGCTATCTCTGAATTATCAATACCACGTAAAAAATCCAAAGCAGTGTCTATAGTTTCATTATCAAACTATGAATGCGTTATTGTATACTCATTTAATTTATGAGTCTTTTTGAAATCCTCATTTGACTGAACAGGTATCTACTATTGGGTATTGCTAGTAGGAAGCACAATAGGCTTTATTTCTTTTATATTCTCTCTTGCTTCTTCGGGTGTCTATGTAGGTTTAGATGTATCTGGTGTTTGTTCTGGCGTTTTATCAGAATCGTCGATGTTTATTGTTTTTCCTTTATTTGGATCTGCATGTTCTGCGTCTTCATCTGTATTATAATTGTTTTCTTGTTTTTTAGCAGCTTCTTTTGCTTTTTGCTAAAGTTCTTTTTGTTTATCTTTATCATATTTAGAGCTGCCGTTGCCTAAACTATCAGCCTTATCTATATGTTCCTGAGTAGTATCATGTATACCAATTCCTACTGTACTATCTAATATAGTTGCTGTATCTTCATTGTCGTCAGTAATTCCTTCAGCAGTATCAGTTGCCTATTGTATTAATTGCCGTTTCTATTCTTCTTCTTGTGAAGTTTGCTGTACAACAGTATTAAGTTTTTCTTCTGCTTTTTTATCGCCTTCTTCTGCGTTATCTATATCGTCTTGAGTTATAGGCTCATCGGCAAGTTTCTCTTTATTTATGATATAGTTACGCTACTATGATTTTGCCAAATCTTGTTCAATAAATATTTCAGCGGCTTTTCTACGAAGTTCTTCAAGATGCATTTCTTCATTAACAGTTCTATCCATTTCATCTTTATCTTCGTATTCTTTAAGAGCATTTATATATTGTTCACGTACTGTATATATATTTTTATTTTTTTCAGAATTTTGGTAATTATACTTAGCAATAATCCTTTGTTTGGTTGGAACTTCTTCACCTTTATCTTGAGCTTCTTTAATAGCATCATTTATTATTTTATTCTATTGTTCAGATGTAAGTTCTTTCCATTTAATTGCTCTGGATGAATCATAAATAGCTCTAGGATCAATTTGCCCATCAAAATATGCCTAAGCCATGGGTGTTACTATGTCAAGAGTAGCATTATTTATAGCATGATTAATGAATAACTATTTTACTTCATCTTCATTACTAAGTCTTCCGTGTCTATTGAGATATTCGTCTAATTTTGGAGTTTTAAGTAACGGCATTTCTTTAAGATCATTACCGTTATCGTCTTTTACTCCTTTTTTCTTAGCCTCTTTTGCACGCTTATTATATTCTTTTCTAAAGTCATTCTAAGTTTTTATACTATTTTTAATTTCTTTAAATGCCTTTTTCTATTGTTTTTCTAACTCTTCAAGTTGGTTTTCAATCTTTTCTATAGTAGCATACAAACCGTCAGTATATATATCAGTACCTGTCTGCTTACGTAAGAACTCTTGACGTTTAACTTGATCCTTTAATTCTTCTATTGTTTGTTTTAAAGCATCTTTACGAATTTGAGTAAATATAACATTAAGATTCTATTTTATGTAGTCATCCTTAGATGGTAGCTCAGGAATATCAAGTCTTTTAGCTTCATTTGCTCTTTGTTCCTATTCTGTTTCTGGTCGTACGTATGTAAGTTTGTTAGGATCTTCTTTATATATAGGAACTCCAGATTCAGGATCAATAGATATTTCGCCTTTATATTCTATAGATTGATCTTTTGGCATCATTAATAAAGACGGTATCTATGTCTAAGGATTTACAGCAGATTGTGTCTATTCATTATAACTAGCAACAAGTTTATTATAATCATCAGAAATAGATTTTACTATTTGTTGTAGACTTGCATCTTCTATATTTTCAGAAGTTGCTTGCTTTATTATATTATCAAGATATTCCTATAAAGTTTTGCCTGTGTTCTTAGTTGCTTCTGTAAGATTTTGCATATCTCCATATGTTCTTACGGCATTCTGTACAAATAATTTATGATTTTCAGATCCTTTCTATACACCTATTTTATTAAGTAACACATCTAGGTTCTTGTTATTATAAACAGCGTTAGTAATATTAAGTAATTTAGCATCATTATCAATAAACTGATCTTCAACAAGATCACCTTTTAATTGTTTCATTGTTTTCAATGTTTCAGCCATTTTATCAGCTTTTACGCCTCTCTTCAATGCTTCGTAAAATATACCAACATGATCATTATCCTCTGCTCTACCATATCCTTCTGTGACAAGAGCTTTAAGCATATTGTCAGATTTTATCTACTAATATAAATTTCTAATATTATCATAGTTAGAATTTTTACTAAAATTGGTAAGTACTCCTAATTTTGGAAATAATAGCGATACTATAGAACCAATATTCATTTGTTTGCGAAGATCTGCTGTACCATTATCAACATCATTATAATCTATACCAAGATAATTAGTAACAGCTTGAAAACCTAATGCGTTTACATTAATTATAGATGGTATATTAAACATTGTTTGATCTTCATCGTAATCATCATATTCACCTCTCTAATATCTATTTGAAAGCAGTGCTTGCTGGCCTTCTTCTATACCTTCACCAAAGAATGATGGAGCTGCTTTTTTAAGATGTCTACCGATATAACGTAATTTATGAGCACGTTTTACTTGTTTTATTAAATTTTCAATATTACCACCAACTGCTTTTTCGAGTTTAGAATCGATAAATGATTTTGCAACAGAATTTGCAGTTGCGTCTATTCCTTTTCTATTTATATTCTAAAGCTCTCTTCCGTACTTAGAAAATTTAAACTAATTATAAGTAGATCTTCCTATATTATTTAAAAATCCTTTTCCAACACCTTTCATATATTGTCCTAAATATGACATATATGGAAGAGCTTCCAAAAAATCAACAAAAGCTAATGCGTTATTGTCATTATATACTTTATTTAAGCCTTTTCTAAACTATTTACGTGCTTGTTCATATCTTTCATCTTGACCAGTTACATTTAATGATAATGCTAATTGTAACATTTTATACTGATCCATATTATCGGTAGATATGCCTACTTGTTTAGCAAGTTTCTTAGTATTTTCCAATACATCACTTATTTCTACATTATTATCCATTATGTAGTTAAGCATTCTTGTACCATACGCATCCATTACTTCACTATTAGTTTCATGTCTACGCATGTATGATGTAGCCCATATACTACCAGCTCCTTCAGCTAATGCTATTCCTTTTTTACTATAATCAAGAGTAGTGCGTATTTTGTTTAGTTTATTAATATCTTCAACAGTAGCTGTACCTGCTGCTACTGCAGAAGCCAATCTAGTAGCAGTTGGATTTCTTGTAGCAATGGCTGTTAATGCTGGTACAACCCATTTTTTAATTGCCATATCTGTAGCTAACATACCACCAAAAGTAGCGGCGTCTGAAAAGCTTGTACCTAATTCAGGAATAACATACAATAAGTTAGCAGGATTTGAGAAATCTAATAAATTACCAGAATTATTTAAATTCTGTTGAATACGTTCGTATTCTGGATCTATTTTATTAGGATCAAAATACCATGTACCTTTAGCTAACACTCTAGACGATTCTTGTACTTTTTTCAATGCATCTAATCTACGTTGTTCATACTCAGGCTTAAGCGCATCTATTTTTTTTAACAAAGATATATAGTTATTGTTTGCTCCTTTACCAGTATACGTATCGATCATACTTTTATACGAAGTATCGTTCACTGATTGTTTCCCGACAGCATTTCTGTATATGTCATCTCTATTAACGGCCCCAACGGCTACTCCAACAGTGTTTACTATACCAGATGCACCATCTCCAAGTATATCAAATAATTCACCAACGCTACCAAATAAATTACCAAGTAAATGTTTGTAGCCATCTAGTGAAAAATAATCATCAGTAATAACACTTTTAGCTGCTTCAGGAACTCCTGTTATTGCTTGCTTCCAATAATCTAAATCGGTGAGTTTCCCATACTATTTTATACCTAACTTAGATATTGATTTAGCATCACCTCTACTTGGATCATAAAATAAATTACGAATACCTTCACGTTTTTTACCTTCTGTAGCAATGTAATTAACGGCAGTATTATACTGTTCGTTAAGTTCTTTCGCTTTAGTCATTAACTGTCTTGCTAAATTAGGATTATTTCTTATATTTGGATCTTTAAGTCTGCTATTAACTTCGTCTAATTGTGCTAATAAATCAACGTAATTGTTAGCAAAATCAAGATCATCCATACGATCAAACGCGTCGAATAATTCTTTTTCGTTATTACTTAAAGTTACTTCCCATCTTTTTTTTTGAAGAAGTCTCCATGCGTCAGGTGCTGATAATGAATGTATTGTATTATTCCACTCTTTAGACATCCAATTACCTATAGAATTTAATATACCAGAATCACTTACTTCATTATCAATCTGTTCTTGTGTTGGCATATAGCCGTAAGTTTGATCTATATCTACAGGATCGTATGTATTATCTTCTGGAGTAGCTATATAACTACCAGTACTTCTTCTATTTAATGCCTCAGCATTTAACATATCATATCCTTTCTGGTAATCTGGGTTATATGCAAACCCAGAACCAGAAGATTTTTTAATTTTCTTTATAGCCATGTTTATTTAATTATTTCATAACAGAATTAGCATTTGTGTTTTTAGATTCTTTATAAGCATTAGTAGAACCAAATACATGTTTATTATATGAATCATCTATTTGTTTAAATGCAGACCCTCCATTATTATCAATTGTTCTTGTAACACTAAATGTTGTATATGAGTTATCTACTTTTTTACCGTTTACATACATTGTTTCGTGTTTTTCATAAGCACCAATTAATTTTTTTAATACAGTAATATCTGCATCTGATAACTTATAATCTTTCTTAAAATTATTAAGATCTGTATTACGTATAGATACATTACCATATACATCAAGCTGTCTATGTCTGCCTTTAGGAACCATCGCCGATCCAAGAGAAGAATCGTTCTTATATCCAGTTATATTGTTCTATCTTAACCAATTTTGGAACTTTGTAACAATATTATTACTTCTAAACGTTCTACCTCTTACACCCATTCTTCTTACAACGGATATCTTTAAATCACTGTCTCTAAAAGATATAGTATTATAATTTAATCCTACACCATTTATTTTGCCAACGGTCCTACTATTCCCTAAGAAAGCATTGTTTAAAACAGTCGCATCAGCACCTCCTGCTAGAGGATATGTATATTGGTTATAGTTCGCATCAGCATTTTTAATAGAAACACTTAATTGTTCTGGTTTAGTATTAGTAGTGGCTCTATTAAGTCTATCATACAGACTCATATACTTATTTGTAAAATTTCCGTTTTGATCTATCAATCCATAATGCGCATCTCTAGGATTAGCTTTAGCTCTCTTCCAATAACTTATGTGATCAATTGCACGTTTATACATCTTTCCGCCTACAGGTCTATATTTATCTCTTAAATCTTCCCAACGTTTTATCTCAGCATCAAGTACAGTATTAAACTGTGAACCAGCTTGTTGATTACGTTTTAGTTCAGTAGATCTTTCCATCTGGTCAGTAAATGTTTGTGTACCACTATTATTACCGTTATATTGCATCTAAAATTGAGCCAGCGCCATCTATTTATTAAATTCGTCTTCTTGCTTTTTAAGAGCTAATTGCTCTTGCTGTAACGCTAAATTTTGTTTAGCTAACCATTGATCATCTAATGCTTCTTGATTTATTTTTCTATGAGCATTGCCAGCTACTATTGTATCATCAAACATTTTTCTAGCTGCAGCTTCGTCTCCATTTGATCTATCAAGAAACATTTTATACATTAATCTACCTTGTGGGGTGTTAACTAAATCATTAAAATGTTGTTCTGCCACATTTCTAAGCATATCATCATCTAAAATAGTTTGTTTAACATGAACACCATTCTTATTAATATCTCTGACTATTGGCTGCATACCATCGAAATACGCTTTACTGAATGTAGAAGCATCCCTATAAGGAGTAGGGGACATGATATTCCATGCACCATTTTTAAGTGTATCATAATCTTCAGGTAGACCGCCTTCATATTTAGATAAATCTGGATTATATAAACCCTATATTGCTAACTATTGTTTTGCCCTATTAAATTCTTCCTATGCTTTTGCACTCTATTTAAGTTCTGCAAGTTTTTGATATGGTATGTTATTTAAAACTTGTCTAAGATATTGTCTACCTTCTTGAGATCTAAGTATATCTATTCCGTTGTCATAGGCATTCTATATTGCATTCTACACATATCCAAGGCCTAATTTATAATAATTTTCAACATCTGTTTTTGAAGGTGACATAAAATCTCCGTATTTAGTTACAAATTCTTGCTGATCCTTCAATCCTTGTTGATAATCATCTTTTACTGAGCTTATATATGCACCGAGTAAACCATTATCATACACATTCATAGTAGGCATCTCTATCGCCTAATCATACTAGTATATCATTATTTAGATTTATTTAATTCAGCAAGTATTCGCTTTTGTTCGTTACTAAGCTGAGTATTATACAAGTTAAGTGTTTTATTAGATATATCACGTTTAAATGCATTTGCATTGTAATTCCACAAAGCAGATAACATATTTCTTTGTGCCATCTAACGCATTTGCTCACGTGCTGCATGAGCCTTAGTATAAGTATCAAAGTCATACTGGTTAGCAGATTGTCTGCGTTGAGCATTCTGTTCACCAATATTCAAAGCTTGAGTATAATAATTATTTTTATATCCAAGATTCTTCTCATATATATCACGTAACATATTAGTCATGTTCTGCTGTGTACCAAGTGCCAATGCTAATCTGCTTAATTGTCTTTGACCTCCTGACATGCCTCCAGACTGATTTATATTATACAAGCCTCTACGTTCCGCATCATATATAGGTCTAGCGTAATTATTTGGATTAAGAGAAAGGCCAGCTAATCCACGTAAGCCTAAGCCTTCATACTTATTAGGTGCAAATACATCAGATCCTTTTATAGGTTGATTAGCTCTATTGTACTAATCATATGCTGTTAACATATTAGCTATAGTAGGTACTGTGTAATAATCACCTATTTTGAATGGCTCATTATCATCAGTACCAGGATCAAATTCAGGTTTACCGTAATTATACGTATATCTATTCTACATGTTATGTACTTGTTTCTATTGTTCCGCTAATCTACTAAGATTACCAAGCATCGGTTGTTTAGCTACATTAAATTGTTTCTTCTGAAATTCCTATGTTTGTTTACTCAATGAACTAAGTTTACCATAATCTTTAGTTTTCTTTTCTATATCGTTTATTCTCTATAACTTAGCAGTATCCATTAAGGCATCATCAGCAAACGTATTACCAGTATAAGGATTATATAAATTACCAAATATTGTATTGTCGTCATGTTCTTGTACAGTAGAAGGTTGATTATCTACTCCTCTTTTGCCTTTAGTAACAACAGTACCAGTTCCATTATGTAAATTTACTATACTTTCGCCAAATCCTACTTTACTATTAACTGGACCGTTTATCTATCCAACAGGTGACCACACGTTACCAGCCTTTCCATTATTATATCTTGTCATAATATTTTTTGAATCTTTACCACATGCATATCCATTCTAAGCAGCATCTTCTTGCTACAATATCTATGTACCAGCATCATCTATTATAGATTGATTTTTGTAAGTAGTAGCTATATTGGCATTTTTTATTGCTTCTTTAAGCTTTCTTCGTCTACTAGCACCTCCAAATAAGCCACTTACAAAGCCTCCTATGCCTCCAATAGCTCCTCCAACTAATCCACCTACAGGACCAAGTAAAGAGCCTACAGAAGAGCCTAATTTGGCTCCTGACTATGCTGCCCCAAGTGTAGCTGCTTTATTCTCAGCATTCAATTGTTGCATTTCTGCATCTTGGTTTATGCCATTATTAATCTATGTGTTTATACCACCAACATTCATATTACTAGTGCCGGCGTCTTTCATTAACTCATACTAGTTTTTAGCTGGTTTAAATGTATTCTATATTGCTCCAAACGTATTTATTGCATTTGCTCCAATAGCAAGACCTTTGTTTATGTTATCCTAAGTAAATGTACGTTTAAACCAACTATTATTACTGTCAGTACCAGGATTAAATCCAGGAAGGCTTCTATTATTTTTTATGTATTTATATGTTTTTAACTCCATGATATTCTATATTTAGTGATTATATATAATAATGAGAAATCATTATCCAAACCTGATTGTTCAATTTCACATACCAGAGTTTTACCTCTCATTCGTTGACCATAGTCAGCATTATCGTTTCTTGGTATATCCACTCTATAATCATATTCCCTGTTAGTAATATAATCACCAGTTGTATTAGAAGTTTGATATGTTGACGTATTTGTATTTTTAGTATAATAATTTAATTTTATAGCATCTTTATTGTTTGTAGACAACCCCATTGTTTGTATATCAAATGTTTTAGGAGATTGAAACACTTTATTTACTATATATTTAACATAAGGATGTATTTCATAATCAAAACGTTTAGTATTCTAGTTATCTGTGTATTTCATACTTTTATAAACACCGTCATGCTTTACAGAGTATAATGTATCGTTAATCAAAGTAGTGAATACGTTATTTTTATACGTATTTTCACTAGTGTCATTATTCTAATATATCGAAGTGAAACATTGCTGATTTTCATTGTATACTAAAGATTCTCCATTATTAATATACATCAATATTTCTTTATGCTTAATGTCGTATGCAAATTGTATGTTCTTATAAAAATCTGTTATTGATTTAACATAATCACTTACGTTTTTTGCAGTACTAAGCTCAACTAATCCATTACCAGAAAATTGAAGTATATTCTATCTATCGTACCAATAAATAGCATTGTCTGATTTAGTAACGGCATTTATATTATTTAATCCGTATAATATAGACAAATAAGTATATCTCTGTAATACTCCACTAGTACCAAGTATAAGATTAGTATTATTACTATCTTGTATCAATGATTGTTCGTTTACATCAAACTTACCAAAAGAATTAGTTTGCCAGAACATAAGATTATCATTAAACAATAACATCTTGTTTATAGATCCGTATCTAGTATCTACGTCTATATAATTAGACGGCATAAATTTACACCACGAATCTATAGATTCATTGTTTTCTTTTACATTTGAATAGTAACATCTATAGTCTAACTATGAAGATTCTTTAACTGTATCAGTATCTGCTACTGTATATATTTTAATCGGAGTAACTTCATCTATGTTATTGTTTCTATACATACTTTTTGTCTATGTATATGATTGGTACTTAACAGGATTAATCTACATATACGTATTCTATTGATTATAATCATTTAATACTGTCCTACTAAATTGACACCCATAATCTGCTTCTGTATTTATATATGATTCGACAGGTATACTATACACAATACAATTAGTAATAGGATGCTGTATATAATTACCAGTAGATGTATATTTATGCATAGATATGTATTCAAATGGTTGTATATAAGTATCTCCATCAAACACTATCAAATTGGTTGATTCACCGTTCACATCCTGAACATTTCCATAGCTATAATATGTATTATATTTTCTACTTTGATATTTATCTCCTCCGTATAAATTAGCATTTTTATTTATTATATTACATAAATATGTACCAGCTACACTAGATTTATATATAGGGTATAATTCTCCACTATTACTATTTTTATAATAATCATATCCTCCTCTTACAGAAGCTATAGTATGTTTATTATTTGATATAAGATTTGCAGTACCATCTTGATAAGATACCGTGTCCATTAACATTTGCGCATTTTCAGTATCATTGAAAACAGTATTATTATTGGACGTAGGTGTTAATTCTTTTCTAATTATACGACCTCCTTCTACTTGATATTCAAATCTATTTAATGCAGCAGAAGTATTATGAAAAGTTGGACTATTTTGTTCATATATATTATCGTTAGTTTTTATAACCATACATTTACCACCTACACCCATTGGATATGTTCTTGTGATAGGTGTAAAATTGTCCTCACTATAAGTAGTAGGATACAGGTAATCATCAGATATTAATTGAGAATCATTGTTCTGTGAATCATATACATAAAACGGTGCAGCGACAATATTATTAAACATAGAATCACCTATGTAAACATTCTTATCCTAAGCCATTTTTAATCCGCCACCATTTGTATCTACATGCTGCCATAATTGATTATAATCATAGCAATCTGGTATTTTAAATGACGTTATCTCTTTAGATATATTACCAGCATTTCCTTTATTATAATAACCATTATAAAAACCAGAAGAAGGCTCGCCAGCACAATCTGTACCGTATCCTCTATATGTAACAGAATCACTTTGTTCATACAGTTTTATATATGAAAATTGATTGCCAGAATTAGTATCTCTCCATCTATCAGTATTAATAGCATTATACTTCTTTTCAAACGAATATGCATTATTATTCAAATATAAAGTACAAAGATTTGCTCCTGTATTTGCACTTGCAGCATAGAATGCAGTAAACCATGCATTTCTGTAACATGAAGTAATTGGTAAACCAAATTTCATATACATTACATCTAATCCCAAATTAGAAGTACCATTACCGTAGTTCACCCATGCGTCTCTAGCAACATTTGATGACGAACCACTATTCTATAGGTTACCAAGATATATAGCAGCGTTGTTTCCTATCTCTACACCATGATTAGTAAAACATGCTTTTTCTCTATATGAAGCATTATTTTTCATACTTTCATGATCAGAATCATGTACATAAAAACCTTGTTGTGTATTCATTCCAAACAAATACCGTTGAGACTATATACTCAAAGATAAATCGTTCCATGAACTAGATACAAAATCTGATATATAAAGTACTTCAGGAGATATAAACTAGTATGTATTAGCATTTTGAAAATTATCTGCACACCATTGTACAGGATCAGTAGTATCATCATCAAGGTGTGTGTTTGTTATAAAAGCTGGGTTAAAACCAGTCCAATATCTTCCAGTTGTTATTAATCCAGTAGGACAATACGGGAACGTAGCTTTATTCTATGCAGTATGCCTTATTTGTTTACATATAGGCCTTGAAAGTACTCCTTGTGACAATATTTTAGAATTACTTAAACTTTTAGTACATCTAACTATTTCGTATTTATCTATAATATCTTTATACTCAGATGGTATATTTACTCTAAAATATACCCCTAAAGGATATGTATCAAGGTCGGTAGTGTTATTTGTATAACCATTATATACAACAGGTCTACCAAACGTATCAAATCCTTTTACTGTCAAATCTGGAACTTTTATATCAGTAATCCATTTTGTACTACTGTGTCTACCAAACTTATCGTAAAATACTATACCATATCTATATGTTTCGCCTCTATGCAGCGACTTTAATTTAAGCACACACTCTGGATCATTATATGTATCAGAACATGTAATAGTAGGTAATTTACTAGAATGTAATGTTCCATTTACGTCTATATAATATAAGGTATGCTCTCTTCTACCGTAACTATGTCTTATCATAGGATTAGTATTACCGACATGTTGTTGATAATACTTATTGTATGGTAACATATAATTTTTTATATCTATACCAGAAATACCTTCTCTAGCAAATGCATCAGTTTTACCATTTAATTCTGACACAGAACTATCAGTATGCATATCTGTAGTTACGAACATCCATTGTATATTTAATCCAATACCTCCATATACTATATCTACAGATTGAGAAGATTCGTCATCAATAGCTATACCAAAATGTGAATCACCACTTGTAATGCAGTCAGCTTCTTTATCTACAAGTGGTAATATTGATTTAGCATTATTAAGCATGTCTTTAAAAGACCCTTCTTTTACATCAGAAAACTGTTTACCATCAATATTCAAATGAATATTGGTGTTAATACCATCTTTCTCATATTCAAAACTATACGCTCTTGTGTCAAAATCTACTAATGTTTTATCAAGATCTGCGTCTGCATCTTTTATGTTAGCAGCAAACATATAGTCATGTTTAGATTCTATTACTTTAGGTATTATATGTAATCCACTTGACGAATTAAATTCTTCTACTGTTAATGTTGATATAGCATCTTGACCTACATCAGAAATTACAATAGATTTAACAAATGTGGAATCTTGTATAAGCTCTATTAACGGCTGAGCTTCCAATGTTTCATAATATATTCTATATACTTGTATCTTATTAAACTATTCACTATCATTTGTTATTTTAAGTGATATACCTATCGTAGTAAGAGTACCTGCTTTATCACTGGTATAATAATCTATAGAGGGCTTTTTATTAAGATTAAATACTGGTATCATATTAGTTGGTATTGACATCTCTGACGCTACACCATATCTATTATACAATCTATATGCATATTGATATTTACCAACTTTCAAATTTCCTTCTATATATCCTTGGAATTCTATTTTGTTTAATGAAATCTGTGGATATGTAGAAATCTCATATATGTTATTTATTACTTTTTTGTTTTCGTCTTTAGTGTAATCACCAGCAACATTAACAAGTAATATTGGATGTACCCCATCTGCTATATATAATTTATACAAATCATCACTTTCATACCTAGTTACAGTACTTACGTTATTACCAAGTAATTCAGTAATATCATTATTAAATATAGCATATGCGTTTGTATCATTTGAATCATCAAACACAAATATGTTCCATCCAGAATCTTTCTAAGCTATTATGATTCCTCTGTTGCGTATATGATCTACTGCTATTATCTAATAATCTGTAATAGCTATACCATTAGAAGATATCTTTAAGTGTCCTACTCTAGCTGTACCTTCTATGAAATGAAGCTCTGCAGAATTATTATTACCAGTAGTAATAAGTCGCATATTCTTAGCTAATCTATACTGATTACTTGATATTAATGAATCTGAAGTATCAGTATTCATTCCGCTCTCGAATGTATTCTAATGTTGATTATTATTAATATCCATTGTAGTAATCATTAAAGTTTAACTTACGTTTACCTACATCATGAAAGAAATTATCGTCAGCTTCCCAATCTGGTACAAGTTTATTCCATTCATTTTTTATACCTCTCAAATCACCTTCTGTAGGCATCATTGCTTCAGCATATGCTTGATTGCGGTAAACATTCCAATTTTGTACTATTCTGTTGTATATTTCTGCAGTATATTTTCTATGACCTCCTAATTGTCCATTTAAATATCTTGGGAACTTTAACTTCATAACAACATACCAATATATTGCTTCTTGATATGATGCTAAATCAGGTATAAGAGGGTATCCTCTTTCATCTGCGGCTATTGATCTATATGCTATTTTGATATAACCATCATCTTTATTAGTAACAATCCATCCAGGTTTAATAAAGTATAACGGTTCTTTTAAATCGCCAAATGCACGTTCTAGTGGTAATGTGCCTCTATTAGTATAAAATTCAGCTTGTACTGTAGGTAATTTATATCTCATGTTAGGTATACAGCATTCAGATGTATGTATATTCATACTAGGATCTTTAAAAGATGCTCCATTAGTGCGCATTGGTATCCACAAACCATCTGGTTTATTAGACCAAGCTATTCCACCAAAATCATGTAAATCGTCAGGAATAGGTACTTGATGGTCTTCTATTTTTAAAGGTTCTGTTTCTTTAGTAATGTATTGCATAGGAGCGCCTATTTTTTCAATAGCTTCAAATATCCATTCTCTCATATCTGTAATACGATTACCTTTTTCCGATGAGTCTAAATCTGCCATTATTTTTGCTATAACAGATTCACATTTTGTATATTTGTATATCATTTATATCTATATAATCGTTATGTTTGAATATTAACTAAGCTAATCTACGTTTATTCTATCTCACAAAAGACAATTGATATTTATATTTATCTGGAAATGTACGCTACAATTTAGACCAAAATAATCTATATTTATATCCATCAGAATGTTCGTTCAAATGATATATTCTTTTACCAAGATCCTTACTGGTTTTATAGTCTACAGATAAACTTTTCTAAGTATACGATTTAGGTTTATATTTAACTATACGTATATAACCTAGTCCATAAGGCATTTTAAAGCCTTCTGAACGGTCTTGTAATGATTCTAGTATAGTTTTATTAAATGTGTCTAATATCGTCTTAAAACGGCTGTAATCTATGTCTACGCCTGTCTATTTAGTAAATAATCTATATATGTCAGAGATAGTATAAGATTGCTTATTTTTCCTAATACTAATTTCCATTGTTTATTTGGGCTGGTTTTATTCCTTGTAATGTAGCATTATTTGTATCATCACTTGGCATTCTAAGCATAAATGACAATTCATTCTTTATGATAAGTTGTTTTATCTATGGTATCATCCATGCTGGAATTTCTATATCATCTTCTGATTGATCATCGTCATTATCAAGCCATATGCCAGTAATCCAAATATATTTAAGCTTCATACAGTCCTCGTTTCCTTGTATGTATACTCTTCCGTCTTCGTAGTAATATGTAAGTTCTGCTCTAGTATATTTTCTAAACCAATGAAATTTTCTACGCTCTTGTGGCATATATTGTATTGGATAACCAGATTGATCTGTTATGGATATTATTGAATCTGCGCTATCATCAACAAGACCTTCTATCTTATTTTTAGTACGTCTAGTGTAAAGATTATTCGCATCTAATGAAGGTACAATTTCAAGCTCAATAGGACCTTTAGTTTCGGTCAAACTATCATCGGATCCTTCATCTTCTGATAACTAATCATTTTGATCATGATATTGTTTTATCAGGTATGCTTTCCATTGTATAACCCATGCACGAATCTATGCTCTAGACAAGTCTTCGCTCTCGCTAATATTATTATTTCGTACTAATAAAAGTATATCATCTATTAAAGTACGTAATGAATGTATTTTCATGTTATTTGACTTGTATTACTCTTACACTATCCTACTAAATTAAGTCGTTGCTATTGATAATTTTATATTCCGTCTTTGTTATTTTTTTGAAGTCCAGTGTAAGTAATCGTTTAATAAAATTCTTTTTATTTTTATATTCTCGTTTACTATATATCAGTAAATCCTACTTATTCTATATCTATAAATTAGTAGATATATTATTATTATATATATTATAATATAACTTAGTATATATATTATATATTATACTATCAGATACTATACTATCTGTATGTATCTTTGTCTCATTTTCACTCGTAACGTCGATGATTTGTGTTTGGGTTGCCGCAGTTTTTATCTGCTTAGGTTTAACCTTATTCTCTTTAGCAACAGTAGTTATATGTTCTATTTGTTTATCTTTAGTGTTCTATAACTAATCTACAGTAAGCTATAAAACATTATTAGCCTACTAAGAACTATTTAATAGTCCCTAATAGGCTTCAATGTTATTATTAGCCATTTCTAGGCTATCTGACAGTCTTTTATTCTCTTTGCGGGTAATTATCCCATATGATATAGATAAAGCCGTCAGAACGCAAAGAAATACGTTTAAAAAGAATTTTTTATTCATCGACAATAACTTTAGTATTGTCTTTATCATTAGTGTTTTTATTTAAATCTTTATTACCAATATCAACATAACGAGAACCTTTCTTACGTAGATATTTACCTAATGCTCTCCATGGACCTTTTGGATCCAGAGTATTAAGATTCTCCAATATTGACCATAATTCAGTAAGTGCTATTATTACAGTAACACCACCTGTTAATACGAATACACCTGTTTCTCCAAGTACCGTAAATTCAAGTAATCTAGCAAGAGATATTATGACAAATTCGTCAAATATTTTCTTAATAGTTCCTTTCCATCCTAACTCACTAGTGATTTTCTATCCTTGTCGTTTGGCTACTTTAATTCCGTATATTAAGTCTACAGTAGTAAATGCAAAGCAAGTGAGTAGTAATCCTGCTATTGGAGTGATGTATCCTAATGCTAATGCTCCCATGTATGTTAATATTTTCCCAATCGCTGTATTTCCACTAATTGCATTAATTACATGCCCAATAGAATTAAGGATGTTCATATTATTTAATTGTTATATATATTTTTTCTTTCTTACAAGCTTCAGTAAGTATTTTCTATAGTTTGTTCATAGTATCTCTAGAATTTATAACCTTGCCTACAACTTTATTCTAGCCAACTAATATACAACCTAAAGAATCGTTAGCAGTGTTTCCACTATGAAATCTTATACCAGAGTACCCAGGAACATTTAATACTAACGGCAATACTTTTTTGAACTTATTACTATAAGACATTATTACTTGGTATTTACCTGTAGGTATTGCAGTTTCACCATACACTTTCTTCTTTTGTATTTCTGAAACAGACATATCTTTAGTAAGCCCTCTGTCTTTATCTTCAAGAGTATCACATAAATAAGTTCCGTTTATATATAATTTACCAATAGTATATGTATCTTTTTTAGCTATTCTGTTTAATATTAACTCCATTACCTATTATTAAATTCAAACTCAGTTGCAAGATTAGCCTTGAATGTCTCCCCTGTATTAAGCGTAGCTGTTAATATATGCGATGTAGGATCATAAGATTGTGAGCTGATATGCTTATCTTCACCCGAAGGAATTACAGGATTAGATCCATCATTTGGGCTTAGTGTTAGATTATACGTAACAGTAGGAGTTTCCCCATCAATTGTATCTATATTAGATATAAACTTAATAGAAACTACTTGTGCGCTTTCTGTAGAATTAGTATTCTATATGCGTATAGATCCATCATCAAGCATATATACATTGGCGTATTCTGAACCAGTTTCAACGGTAGTAGTTACTACAGATTTAAATTCGCCATTCTCAGTATATGTTACAAGTTTATCTCCATTCTACATTGTAAGTACTGGCGTAAGTGTTAATGATGTGCCATATGCAACGTTATTAGTAGATGTACTAGACGCTATCTGAAGATCTTCAGCATGATTATGCAATACAACATCAATCGTTTTGCTTACAGCCATATTATCAAGTGACGTTACCTTTACTTGCGTAGTATATACGCCACTTGTTATTGTAGGTATATTAGTAGCTCTGAACATAAATGTATTACCCTTGTCGTTAATTTTATCCATATGAGCATCATCAAAACCCCATATAAAGTTCTAATTACTACTTGTAGCAGGACATGCCTGTACAGTAATAAAACCAACATTACCAAGAATACATTCTGTAACACTTCCAGGATTAATACAAATACAATTTATGTTAGTATCCTAACCATTACCTACTTCAATAGATACACAATCACTTGCGTCAGCTTCGCTAGAATTAGCTACTAGTTCAAATACATCAGGGTAGTCTATAGTTACAGTTCTAAGATTAGACGTATCATAACCAGGCTCAAATATTTGTGCCTGAACGATTAATTTATACTTACCTAATACTTTCTACTGGTTAGCTGGGAAATACACTATAAACGAATCCTATGCGCTTGTAGAGCGTACTTCTGCACGATACTCATTGTCATTACAACAAGCACAGCAGCAAGAAGTATGACAATCTTTATAGTATGTTCTATTTTTATTAATATCTACGCCAAATCCGTTATAGCAGCACATACTATAACTATCACCATCACAACAAGGCATCATATGGTATACAGGAAGTCCACAACGATTTATATCATAATGAGAAGGAGTAAATGGGGTATCTGTACAATGATCTCCAGTAGTAAGAATACACTGAACGTTCTTAATGTTAACAGGATCCTTAATATATTTACGTGACAAATGTACGTTTAAGAGTATATCGTTATTTATTCTTACTTTCATAATATTATCATTTATATACAAAAATAGCTGAGATGGGGCTAAAGCCCTACCCCAGCTACATGTGTTAACTTAATTATTCACCGTCAGTAGTAGCAGCTTCCATACCAAGAGCTACCTTAATAGCCTTGATAAGATCTGTCATCTGACCAGTAGTACCGTAAATCTCTACTGACTGCTTAGTGGTCTTTATCCAATCGTCAGCAGTACGATAATGGTTCTCAAACTCAATTGTCAGACCGTCATAGTGAGCATCGAGTTTAGTCTCCATATTAGGCTTAATGATAGGCCATGTACATTCACCACGGTTAAGAATACCCATATAACCGAATGACTTAGCTTCACGATCACGTACAAGCTTAGCATCAGCAGCGTACTTCTTACCAGGAGTCTTCTCGATCTTCAAACCAGCAGGGAAGTGCTTGATATTAGCACCAAAACCAGTAGCCTGAGGATCAGTATAGAACACATTCACAGTAAAGCGAACGGTCTCATCCCAGCTAATAGAATCTACTGTATCATTGTCAGTATATTCCATGGCAGTAAGCGTAACTTTGCCACCTTCAGCAGTAGCTGTTACACGAGCACGCTTATACTGATAATTAATACTATTAGCAATACCTTTAGCGATAGTTTCATTCGTATCTCCTTCCTTGGTAACGTACTCATAGGTCTCACTCCACTTACGATAACGTGTAGGAAGATCCTTGTACTGAATACGAACCACGATACGCTTGCCACCCTAAGCAAGCAAAGCTGAATCATTACCAGTTATACCGAAAGTAATATCTACTTTCTCAGCAACATTATCAGTATAAGTCAGTTCATTGAAAGACTTAATATCTTTAGGGTTGATTTCGTTTGTCCAACGAACCACGGGAACCTTAGTTGTTCCATCTTTCTTGTGGACATCAGCAGTCTTATTGGTAATCTGACCAATCTTAACCATGCCATTCTCATTGGTAATAATAGCAAACTTACCAGCATTAGCAGTAGTAATATCAGCTGCTTTAGTAACAACACCGATCTTATCAGTGTTATTAGCCACAAACAAAGTATTTACATATGTAATCATAATATATCAATATTTATTATTCTTGTGTATTAATTTCATTTGAAATAGTCTAATACCGTTTATCTGCTTTGTTTTCAATATACATCTAAGCAGCAATTTTGATAATTTCAGGTATAACTATTTCTTCAAATTCTGTATAATCATCTGTAGGATTATCCAGTGTTATTTTATTTGGTTGACGTAAGTACTATAACTTATAACTTAGTATGTAATACTTTCCGTCTGTTAATAATTTACAACCATTATTTGTACGTATTCTTAATGGTCTAGCGTATTGATTACGATAGTGAAAATCAGTAAGACTGTTGTTTATTCTGTACATAAAACTATCAGCAGTACATTCAAATACAGGAACTTGTTTACGTATACCACCTGCTTCTATTAATGTACTTTCGCTTAATGTATACATTACGCCTTCAGGGTATTTTATTTCAAACTCTTTATAATCATCATAATCATTTATTTCCATATCACTGTCACTTATTTCAGTATACGTAAGTAAATGATCTAGATCATGAAATCTTTTTTCAGTTTCTTCATACCCAGTTCTATGTATGAAATCTCCATTATAACGTAGTTTTATAAACTTAGCGACTGCTTGATTTAGCCAATATAATGATTCATCAGTAGCAGGCTTATTAACAGTATCGTCAAGCTTATTTATTTCTCTTTCAAACGATTCTAATATATCAATGTATCTCATTGCTCATCCTCCTACTTTTGTTGTGTTGGCTGTTGCTATTGTGTCTATTGAGGCTATTGTCTAGCAGAATTACCTCCACCAGATAATTTAAATTTATAATTTGATATATATAAATTTACAGCGCCATCTACCAACTCATTAAAACATTTATAAGGTAATTCACAACAACTATGAACAGCACCAGCTTTTTTATTATCATCATCATATCCTATTAGATTGAATCTATAAGGATGTCTATAATATGTTAATTCTACTAAATAAATGTCAGTATACGTATCGTGTATAATATGTAAACTTTCATCCTCTATTAGTACTAATGGATTACGTATTATTCCATTATTATTATAATACTATAGTATTACTTTCTACGCATCATCTTCTTTGATAACAAAATTTGACATTGTCAACGGTTTTGTATATTTACCTTTATAGGTAGAATTTACTATACTATTTGATCTAATATAATAATAATAATCTTCTGGTAACTAAACTATATCTGTATTACTATCTGAATCTTCAGATTCTTCTACTTGCAACTGTGTTTTAGTTACTAAAGTACTAACAGCATCACTAAGTAATCTCTATTGTCTAGTACCACTCTGAACTTGATCTTCTGACAAGAACAGAGTTTTGACATATATATCCTAATATTCATTTAAGAATGAATATATAGTATCTGAAGTAAGTTTATTCTTCAGAGCAAAATTTGGGTGGATTTCTTTTAATCTACGCTCAAATTCAATTCCTAATTGTCTTGTCTGTGTTTGTGTCATGCCTCAAGTTTTTGTAATCCAACTTTAGTATTAAGTCTAGTAGACTCCACGTTGTCTAACGCCATTATTATAGCTAAATTTATAAGCTCTTCTGCCATAGTATCATTTAATTGGAAATCAGTACTACTCAATTTATCAATACTACTAACAAATGTAGTAGGCTACTGTATGAATGTTACATGTAGGTATGATGTATTTTTATAAGCATTTTTATATTCGATAGGATCTACTAATACATGTATATATGTTCCTTCTATATAAGCAACAGGATTTTCTATCCATGGTATATTGTTTAATGTAGATTTAAATGCCATAGCATCCTGATGATTTATCAATATAACATTTTTGCTTTCCAACTTATCATTTGTTATATTATTTGAAGTAGGCCATGTTTCAAGTAATGCTTGAATGAAATACATTAAACCCTCAGGTAATCCAAACACTAATTCATTATGTGCCTTTGCTGGAATTTTAACAGTAGTTGGTTTTATTTCTTCACTAGTTTTTAATAACGGTCGTATATCTTCGATTGCTTTTATATCTCCTTCAAACGGTACTCCTCGTGTGTTATTTCCAGTTAATTTTTGAGCTATTAAAGCTAAGTACGCTTTATCGAGTATAGTAGCAATTTCGTATGTTGTTAACGACGGATATGACGAAGTGTTATCGTCTTTGTCATACTAAATTAGAAACTTTTTTACAATATCATTATACGTCATATGTCGTAATTATTTTATTATTTATTTTCTACCTGTGTAATAATTGCAAGTTTGAGATCCTGATTCTTCTTATTATCAAGATAAGCAATACATTCCTTAAGCGAAGTAGCCATCAATTCTGTGCCGTAATAATATTGTGTTTTATCTTTACGAATAACGCCCTTAGAAATAGCTTCCTCTATAAGGAACTGAGTTTCTTTAGACTTATTATCAACCCAGAGTTCAAAGAATTTTTTAGGCTATTTATCGACAAGATTAAACAATGTAGACTCTATAAGTTCATTTGACATATTAGTAGAACTAACTCCAAACAATCTAAGACATTTACGCATCTAATCAATAGAAAGTTTATCGAACTCACGAAGAGCCTCACGTCTATCTTTATTAATCTTATTCTACTGAATTGCTTCTTCTTGCTTATTAATCAGCAAGTAATCTTTACCAGCATCAAGCTTAGTAAGTGAAGTAGCAACTCGTTTGTGACCACTAAGAAACTTAATAATCATTTCCTATCTAGGATATGAATCGTCCAAAAGCACAGTACGTGCTCCAATTTTTACACAGAAAGTTTCCCAAAATTTACTTGTTTTAGCGAGTGTTCCTGGTTCGTAACCAAGAGCTTTCTCAAATCTAGTTTCATCTTCAGGCGTAAGACCTGTATATCTCGACCCAGATCTAGTCCAATAAGGAGCAATATAATCAAAACAGTGCTTGTACTTAACAAGACCAGCCCAGGGATTCTTTTTCTTAATTTTTAATTCAACTACCATAATTAGTTTTTAATTAGTATGTTGTAATGTCGTACACACAGGGATACTTATGACCCCTGTGCTCGAACATTATTTATATTTAATTATTAGGCTGCTACAGCAGCATTTCCTTCGTTAGTAACATCTGTATCTTCAGCATCACAATACAGGATACCGCAAGACAACGGATTACGCAACATAATACCCTCTTCACCAAGGAAGTGCACCTGATAACCATCACGGCTATTAGAACGCATAGTATTAATGTTATTAGCATAACCATTGGGAAGTACGGAACCGCCAGTGCACCACTGTACAAACTCACGACCCTTACGACAAACCTTCACAACATTAGCCTGGCCATCACGTGTACCAAGATCAACAAAAAGGAATGTGTAAGACATCAGAGGCTTACCTGTGATAGGATGCAGCTGACGGAACAACTCCATATTATCAAACAGAGCACAACGCTTCAATGTCAACTCGATACCGTTGAGCATCTTATATGTAGTAAACTGGCCACCAAGAGTCAACTCCTGGCCATTGCCAGTAATAAATTTAGTATCAATAAGAGTATAGCTAGCTGCTTTCTCTTTCAATACACGGTCAAATTCACGCATACCCATCTCTCCTGTCAGAGCCATGAATTTACGCTCGTTAGTACCAAGCATATTGTAACACAGATCAAACAGATAATCTTCCAACAACTCAGCTGTAAGAGTTGTATAATAACGTATATTAGAAGGAGAAATCTGCTCAAATAGACCTGCACTGATAGCTACGGGTCTTCCATTTGTACCTTTAAGATTATAAGTACCGTCTGTATTACGGTTAGAATGAGCGAAGAGCAACATCTTCTCCTCACGGCGCTTCCACTCACGAAGAGCAATCCAGTACTGATAGTCAGACCACAGATACGAAGTCTTACCAGTCTCGGGATCCTTCAGAGCAATAGCGAGTACCGTTGAATATGCGTCACCTGTAATATCATAAGACAAACGAAGTGTCATCAGGTTATTACGCATCTTAAACGGAGTCTGATAATTGATGATATCAGCCTCGTCACTGTACTCTTCATAAGCAGAACCAATACGGCTCACCTGACGTCCAGGAAGCAGATACTCACCAGGAATATAAGAGCCAGCAAAGCCTTCTGCTACGTAGCACTCATATACCCAAGTAGATCCGTCCTGATAAGGATGTCCTGATACACGAACCTGATACTTAATATCGTCAAAAGAAAGAATAGCACCCATATATGTTCCACGTAGGTCGTTAATCTACGTGCGTTAATTTACAGCTTTACTTTTCAGTAAAGATCAGACCATATCTTCGTCTTTTTGATAAGACGTCTATTACTTCGAGTCACTTGACTCTACACCGTGGCTAGCGGTTGGTCGTTGAACCTTCCCTTAAAGGGCTTGGCTGCTGGTTGTCCATTTTTATTATTCATAATATCATGTTTTTAATTGTTACTCTGTGGTATAAAAACCTTTAGGAGTTTCCAGCAATTCTATAGAAACATTTTATTACATCACTGTAATAAATCCCAATTATTGTTTAGGGCCGAAATAATTTTCCTCAAGACCAATGTAAATAGGAGAATTATTAATACCAGGGGTCTCAGCAGCATAGTTAGCACTGTCGATTACTTTACCATTATATTTAGCATAACGAATATTAACAGCATGTTCTGAATCGATCATCACAGACCACTCATACTCTCTGTTATCAATAGTCATAGTCTTACCAAGACCACCAGTAATAAGGTCAATGGCAGTAGAAACACCATCGTCCTTAGTACCAAACACCAATGACAGAAGACCACTAATCTCATGGGGCTTTGTCAGCAGTGCGTTAGAAATCATATTTTCATCAACCAAATCACTGAAACGACGTCCACGATAAAGCTGAAGGTTATTCAAAAGTGTATTATTCATATATTTAATTAATTAGTTAATATCAACCGAAGAGTTTTGACGCTATATCAACAGCTGATCGTTTATTATCATCCAATCTCTGAGACGTACGATTTTTACTAGAATGTCTCAACATAGTTCTAAGTTTAGCAGCAGCATCAGTAGTACCTTCACGTCTAGCATTTCCAAGAAGAGTATCTCCCTTCATAGTAAAATATGCAGATTCTATTAAATTATTAACCAAATTGCTATTAAAGTCTTTCTAATATTGTGTAAGACCATTTTCGTCAGTACGTGTAATATACTCAAGTAAAGCTTTTCTATCTTCCTTAGGTACATTTATACCACGTATGTTAGTAAGATTGCTAATAGATGTATTGAGATTGTTTGAGAACTCCTGAACCTGTCTGTATTGTTCCTCGGCTTGCTGTTGCTGTATCATCTGCTCATGTTCGAGCTATTGCTTCTTAATTGTTTTAAGACGCTCTACAGCATCATTAGCTTCATCCTCAAGCATATCAGCATCTTCATAACGTTCAATCTTACTGTTAATTTGGTCGTTAGTATATCCCTGCATTGTGAGATATTCTCTGATTGCTGTTTTCTAATTTGATTCATCTTCCATATTAAGAGAGTCATATTGAATCTCTTGAGACAATCCATTGTAGAAATCATCAAAAGAACCTCCGTTTTTAACATAATTGTCAAGCTGTTCAACTCTAGGATCTGAGTAAGAAGGTTTACTATTTTGAGCAACTACATCACTCATATAATCTATAATTCCTTGAACAGTATTAGGTTTTTCATCGTCTTCTACATCCCAATGCATAGCTTCAGCGAAGGCGTCAAAGAAAGCAGTTACTTGTTCTGCTTCATTAGGATCATGAATATCGTCATCATCCCCATCATTACTATCATTGTTGTCATTATTGTCATCAGATGAATTGTTGTTATTTAATATATTATCAGGTATGTCTGATTTATCATCAAACTTATCTGTATCACTATTACCCTCAGACGGTTTATCGTCTGGATTGTTTATTTTATCGACATCATTTATAATAGTGTCATTGACCATATCATTCATGTCAGTAACTGCATTGCTATCAGGTTCCTGGTCACTAAATCCTGCCGCCCTGAGAGCGTCTTCTATTATATTTGGTTCATTTTTTGTTTTAGCCATAATTAAATTAATTTAATTAATGTTGTTATATTTATTACAGTTTATTCTGTTAAATTGTTTGTTACTACAATTGTGTATCATTGAACATTGGCATTGAAAGCTTATCATCCATTAGCATCTTTATATCAGGAAGATTTACTGTAGATTTAAGTCTGCCATATATGTCTTGATCTCTACTTATAGGAGCTGCTAATTGTGGACCATTACCTATGCCGTAATTAACTGATTGCACAGGAGCTATGTAAGGAGTAGTTTCATTGCCAATTATAGGATATATTGGTACTTGTGCTGGTGTTTGTTTCTTATACATATCTGGATTAAATGATACTGGTATACCAGCCTTTCTTGCGTTCTTAATAAAACTATCCACTGTGCGCATATTATTTAAACTATTAGCATAATGTTCAAGTGAATCTTCGTAATATCCTCCATTTTTAAGTATAGCTGCATACGTATTTGGAGAAGCTGCTTTAAATATACCTCTATATCTTCCATTATTAAGTACATTAATGTAATCTCTAATAAAAGCTTTGTTGTCTTTATATGATCTATATACTTTATCAGATTTCTTTATACCAGCATAATTACGATTACGTCTAGCAAGATTGCTTCCACCCCAATCTGATTCATGTACTAACTGTTTAACCATATTATTTACAGCATCAGTAGGTAATTTCATTTCTTCAAGTGTATTATATAAATCATAATACATTCCTCTTACAAATTTCTCTTTACTTCCTAATACTGGTGTTGCTGCTTTGCCGTCCGTATATCCAGGAACGCTTTTACCTATATTAGCATACAACACACCATTAGTAGGAGTATCATTCATTGCCACATTCTTAAGAGCATTCTTTATATGGTTAACACTATCTGTACCATGGATATCTTCTCCTTTAATATAACCAGTCTCCAAAGCATCTATAGCTTGTCTTATTTGATCTTCCGACATACTATCTATATACTTGTCCAAATCATCACCGATCTTCATACCAGAATCTTGATGTATTCTATTTCTTAGACTTGTATTAACAGCACGCATTTCTTTCACAGGATATGAATCAGCTGGAGTATTTCTCATAATAATTGGATACGCAGATTTAAGATCATTAACATCTTGAATACCACCTAATGTATTCGGATTTGAAAGATCTAAACGCTCATCCATAGCATGTCCATATTCATGAGCTATTGTGTCGATAGAAGGATTAGCTACGCTTATAGTACCATACTTAGAATTATATCTAGCATCTACGTTAGTACCAAGATTGGTTCCTGGTATCATATTAGTGGTAGCATATACTCCTGTTACATTCTATGGTGTAGCTTGCGGATGCCTTTTCTATGCACGCTGTTGAAAATCTCTCAAAAAGAATGTACGATTATTATTCTTATACTGTGTAAATTGGTTTGGCTTCATTCCACCATTATCTATATTATATTGTACTTCTTTTTGCATAGATCCTGTGTTGGGCCACATAGTATAATCATCAGTACCTTCATCAAAACTATCTAAGTAATTATTTAACTCCTGTTCTTCTTCATCAGTAAGTCTATCCTATGGCTTATATTCTAAAGGTCTTCCAACAATATCCCAGTATGATTCTCCATTCTTCCAACGTTCAAATCGTTCTTGAAAATTATTAGTTTTTTCCATAATTATAATACATAAAATGGTTATTAAAATCTGTCATAATATTGTCATTTTCTTATTTTTTATATTTCATATAATTTTTTATTAAGTCCAATAGCAGATTGACGTAGAAAATCGTTTGTATATCCTTTCTGCATCCTGGTTTGAAATGAAATTCCTTTTGATCCGATTCCAAGTTGGTGTCTAAGCTTTGCTTCAATCGGGGTTGCTCTATCATAAAAGATACCGTTATCACTAATAATTTTATTTAAATTTGATGTACCTGGAACTTGCGTGGCGTCTCTACTTATTGTTATTGGTAATCCTGTTTGTTCAGATTGATATACATAATCACTATAAGTCGGCTAACCTCGTTTTTTTAATAACTTTCGTAAATAATTAGTATATTTAATTTCTGCATCATATGTACCAGGCTTTCTAATATTTAAGGCTCTCATTACAGGAGATCCGTTTGTCTAGTTAAGTAAAGCTTCAACAGCAGCTTTTTCAGCCTACATTTCTGCAAATTTTTTTCTCAATTCAGGGGTACTTAGTGTTTCATATCCAGCATCTTTGGCTTTTTTTAAAAGTTCTGTATCACCACTGACAATAGTATAATTTGCCGGATTATATTGATCCGCATTATATCCTTTTAATATAAACGTGTCTGAAGGTTGTGTGCTTAAATATGCTTTTGGATCATACATATTTGGATTTTTTACAACTACATCACTTCCAGACCAATGACCTTTACTGTGATCTCTAACTATTGTACTTGTAGTTGTGTTCTACCAAGGAAATCTTCCAAGTTCACCTTTGTTTTCAAAACCCATCATATTTTCAAGATTTATTCCATCTTTTTCGGCTCTAAACAATTCAGGCATTCTATTTTTAACAGGTAAATGAAATCTTCTACCATAAGTCCCAATGACACGATCTATTAAAGAATTGCCATAATATCCAAGAGAACCTCTAAATGTAGTATAAGGATCGAATAAACCAGGCATTTGATTTTGTAAAAACTCGCCGCTTATTTCACTACCATGTTTTAAAGCAAATGGAAACGCCAAATCAAAAGCAATATTAGCTGTCGTGTTGTTAAAACCTTTTCCACTAAATAAATTATCGCCAAAGTTACCATCGCCAGTTAAACTTCTTGCAACAGCGCCAACATACGTAGAAGGAGAAGCTAGTTTAATTATAGCTTGCATACCTTTAGCCGCTTCTTGTTGATTTTTCTATTGTTCGTATTTTTGTTTAATTTGCACAGCTTTCTTTTCCATCTGCTGTTTCTAATAAGTAGATCTATTATCTGCAGAAATAGTTTCGTTTCTACGTCTCACCACTTGCGGTTTTCTACCTGGTAATTTTATAAGTTGTTCATCGGGTTTAAGTTTGTACTAAACTGGTTTTACAATAACAGGTCTATATGATCTAATATTATCTTGCAAAGCAACTTGTGTCTACGGTTTACCAATATTAAACTTTGGATAACCAGGAAGCATCATTACATTATTCACTTCTGCGTTATTTAAATAATTACGTGTACGATCTAAAGAAAATCCAGGAGTCCACATTCTGTCACCAATACAATACTATTCATATTGTGTATTTCCTCTATGATCTTGATATGGTTTAACCCACACTCCACCTTTTATACCAGTAGGATTGAATTGTGATCTTTTTCCAGAATATATAGAATCGGTAGAAAACGTAGGATGAAAAGCTGTCTTAAATTCATCGCTAAAATGTCCTTCGTGTTTTGTATCAGAATTACCATATTTATTGTACATAGCTCTGTAATTATATGTATTGTCGTTTAACATTTCTAACAACGCAGCATCTGTAGACGGATATTTCCATTGTTTTGCTTTATTTGCTGCTAACTTTTCCATATAATTATAATACTGATCATTTAATATTTCTCCATCCATTGTTATTTACTGTTTTTTTTCTACAATATATGTTTTAAAACAGGATGAGTTACTGCCGCTCCACCTATAGTTTTATATGTATATTTTATACGTTTAGCTTTTTTCTAAGCATCTTCATACTACGTTTTTGCCTCTAATTTTTTAAACCTATTTCTATCAAGCAAATCTTCAACATTCTAATATCTATCCTTAGATGCCTAATATTTATTGTATAACTTAGTAGATCTTTTACCTGCCCTTCTTGTTAATTTAGCCATTTTTTTCTATTTTAATTCTGAATCCGAAAGTCTTTGTATTTCACGAGCTCTAGCTTCTTTATATTGCTTAAATAGTTTAGCTAATTCTTTCATTCTATTTTTATAATCAACAGGTTCTAAATATCTAATATTATTGCTAAGTTGTTTAATTTTATCAGCAACTATTTCGGCTTCTCTTGGAGAATAACTTAATTGATAATCATTAAATTTATTATAACGTGGTTTTAAAGGTACAGTACCAAATTTAAATTGTGACCGGTTTAAACTTTGTATAATTTTTCCAATAGTTTTTCTATCACCACTAGCAGATTGTAACAGTTGTATATATTTATTGTAATCGTCAATAAATCCCAAACTCGTCAATAATTTATTAGATTCGGCATCTGTAAGGTTAACAGTATATCCACCACGATAACTATCGTGTAATTTATTAATAAACTAAGTACCTATTTCAGGATCTTTACTATTTACTTCAAGACCATATCCTACAGGGTTTCTACTAAAAGAACCAGCATATGCTCCAGGTTTAATTTTTTCTGTTAATGAAAATGGTATATCATTCTATTCACTAGCAGAATAAGCTTTCTCTGCAGAATTCATATCATAAGAATATGAATTATCCGCATTTTTAACAGGATTTAAATTAACACGTGGAACAGATTTATATTCATTATAATCTAGTAATCTATTTAACTAATTCATGTAATCGTCGAGCGAATTTATTTGCTCTGGGTGATATGTAATAGGTATTTGTTTTGCAGAAATTACATCTCCATATCCAACTACACTTTGTCCTATCTAGTTATTCAATCCAGCACCTCTAGTAGAACCACCTCCAAATTGTCCACTTCCTGTAATAGATTCTAATATCTAATCTCTTGCTGGTTTACCATCAACTGTTTTCTCAAAAAAACGACTGCTACTAATTCGTCTATATAATGTAGAAATATATTTGTCTACTTCATCAAATGCATTTTGCATTACACCAACATCGCTAGCAAATTCATCTGCTTGATCTTTACTTAAACTAAAGAACTTCTATAAAAATTTGCTATTTGCTTCTGCGTTATCAAACTTGATGTTTGGATATAAATCACGTCCTCTAACAAAACCATTTATTCCTGATGCTGCAGTATCATATATACTTTGCGATAACTATTTTTGTATTTCAGGATCATGATTAAACAGCATTGAAAAATGTCTTTGTATAGCCTTATTTTTATCCATACCAACAAGATCAGAACGTAAATGTCTTCCCATAGATTGAGGATTTGTTCTCAATTCTTTTAACAAATCTTCTGCAGAAATCGGTAATGGTATATTAGATAAAGGTTGAGACATTTGCTTATCAAAAATCAAACTGTTTTTCCATTTACTATAATCTTCTGGATGTAGCGCTTTGTATATCTAATGCGCAATTGTACCAGTTGCATTTCCATTCGCATCTTGTTGTATTATATTTATTTCAGTATCTCCATGCGGCGAAGACGGATTTCTAAATGTATATTTAGATGTGCCTTGAACTCCTCCAGTAGCATTAAAACCTCCATCAGGTTGAAAATCTATTCGTTTCTAAAGATTTTGTAATCTTCCAGATGTCGTATATATTTCAGTATCTTGTGCACCTTTTAAAGTACCGTTTTCAAATGTTGCTGGGAAACTTCTATTAGCATAATGTACAACAGATCCTGCAACTACACCATCATCTCCCATTTGACGATTGACAGCATCCATATAGCGTTTATAAGCATTTGCGTAGTCTTTAAAGTCGCCATGATATATAATGCCACTATGTCCAGATTCAATTCCAGACATTTTAAATATAGGAGTACCATGTTGTCCATTTTTAATATATATACAATTAATACCACTTGGTACGTATTTATTTTTCATTGATGAATATGTACCATTAGCAGTTGTACTGTTGCCCAACTGATCTGTAAATGATACAGAAAACGGAGACTCAGATGATCCTTTTTCTAATATATATGGTTCATTTAACTCGATTTTCCCCGCATCAATAAAAGGATGTTGATAAAAATTTCTACGACTTGCATAAAATGAATTAGATCGTTTTAAATAACCAGTTGGCGTATTATAACCTTTTTTATAGTATACAGCAGAACCATTACGACAAATCTCATCCGCATCATTATATTCAGAAAACAGTCTTTGCTGTTTAGCTTCTATATCACTTAATACATTATTTATTCTTTGTTCTTTGTTAGCGTAATATTCAAAATGACTTTGCTTTTGAGCAAGTTTTAATGTTTTATCTATATTGTTATCTATAAATTTAATACCTTTTCCTAACCTATGTACAGTTTTTCCAACTAATCCTGGCCCAAATAAATCAATAACTCCGTTAGCAAGACCTACACCATTTTGATCATTAGGAGTAAATTCTCCTACGCCTTTATTAGGTTCCATCAATGACCCATAACCATTATATCCACGTAATAACCTACCTAAAGATCCTACTAAATGACTAGGTGTCTAGAATACACTACCTGCAACATTTCCAAACGTTTCAGTAGCTTTATCCGCCTATAAATCTTTATATTTCTGATCATAATATTTCTGGTCACGTTCTTGTTCAGCTGCAGTTCTAGTATCTACTCTCTATTGTAACTATGCTTTATTTATAGGAGTTTCTGCAACAGTAGTTCCTCCTTTTCCATCAGGTATTCTTTGTAATTTATAACCAGAATGTGCTACACGTTTAACAGGCTGTACGTATCTTATTCTTTTTACAGAAGTTGTTTGTTCAGCTTTTTGAGTTGTTGTAGTACCATCAGTATTTATAGTAACATAATTACCATTGATGTCTCTTGTGCTATATTTAGGTTTTCTTATCTTTACTCTACTTACCATCACCGTTCTCCAACTACTTTATTACGTAACTATGTTTTTGATTTTAATCGCTCCCTTTCCATAGCAGCATCATCTTTCTATTTCTGTAAAGATGTTTCATGCTTCATTTTTTCACGTTCTAATGCTAATTTGGATCTTTCTATTTCATTCTTTTGCTTAGCTTCATAACGTTTAGTATAAGCATCTTCACGTATCTTCATCTATGCTGTAGCATCTTTAGCTATTTCCATAGGATCAGGTATACCGTTTTCATTAACATCTTTATTCTCAGAACCACGATAAGAACTTATTTCAGCTACAGTAACCTTAGTCATATTATCTTGATCAATCTTATATCTATCAAGATCCATTTGAGCTTCTTGTAACATAAGTTCTTGCTGTTTAGCTTCATTCTGCATCTATTGCAACTGTTGTTGTTGCTGAGCTTCTTGTTCTTGCTGTTGCTGCTGTAATTGTTCTTGTCTAGTCTACATATCCTTAAGTTTCTGTTTAAGTAAATTAAAGTTATTAGTAGTAAGAACTTCAGCTGCTTCAAGTAATGATGCTCCGTTCTGCATAGCTGGTTGTATAAGCTATTGCAGTTTATTGATATTCTCAAGATCTTTAGAAGTGTCACTTACAAACACATCCATGTCTTCATAATAGAATTTAGGTTCTATGTTTAAGAAAGCTCTTTCTCCATTATCAAAGATGTATTGTAATTTCTTCTTACCAGTATCTTGCCATACTCCTTTAGCAGTATTAAGTAGCATATTAAGTACATTACGTTTACATTGATTATGTACCCAGAATAAAGGTTCAGTAATATGTGATGATTGTAATACACTACGTTCCACATTACCTACTAATTCTGATGTACTAATAGCTCCTTGACGTTGTTCAGTAATACCTGATATAGTACCTGCTAATTGTTCTATCTTATCCATAAGTTGTATATACTCTGATATAACATTACTCATAGTAAGATCCATAGATTGGAATTGATTAAACTGTGCAGGTCTGCCGTTTATACCACCTTCACTGCTTTCGTAAGGATTTATAAACGATACTCCTACACTTGATAAGTAATGCATCCAACGTTGTACATCTATACCCATAGATTTAGGTATCTATGTAACATCCATTAACATTACCTTTCCTTTATCTCTTGCAATGGCTAATTCAAGTCTATACCATAATACAATATACATATATTGTAATGGTTTAAGTATACTTACAAGAGATCTAGGAGAACTATTGGTGTTACTATAAATAGCACCACAATAAGGCAATTTCTAACTATTAGGATTATCTATACTAACATGCTGATATTCTATAGGTTGAATACCAAAGTATAAGTCTGTTCCAGCTCTATAACCTTCCCAAACTTCAATTATCCAGTCAGGTTCAACAGACAATTCCGTACCTACTGGTTTATAAGATTCGTCAACTATGTCAACATTTACTTGACCTGACTCATCTTGTGTAGTAACATAAAATATCTTTTTAAAAGACTTCCAACAACAATGCCATACGTTAACATGTGCTCTAGCATAATCGTCAGAAAACGGATTATCATAATTTCTCCAAACTATTTTATTGAAATCATCTAATGGTTGATGCTCTCCATAATTAGTAGCAGGTACTGCATTAACCATTTCCGTAAGTCTATTTAAATCTTTTTCGCTCAACTTATCATAATATCTATCATATATCTCAGTAATAGACATTCTCATTTTACGACAACACCAAGCCCCATCTTCTACGAACTCCAAGCCTGGACTTTTGTCAAATGAGAATTCCATAGGATTGACTCTTTCAACATAAGGTTCCGAATTAAGTACACCTACATAATAGAATTCCATTCCAGCTATAAGTGCATCTTTCCATCCTTTTATGAATTCATTATCTATTCCTAGTTTTTCTCTAAGATAACACAATGTATGATAAGCAGTATTCTCAATTACGTCTTTATAATCTTTATCCATATAATTAGCTATAGCTTCTGGAGGCATTATTTCTCCATTCTATAACTATTGCTAGAACTACTGTGCTTCTTCATCTCCCATTCTAGAAGTAATCTAAGCCATTATATATTGCATGAGTAGTTCTTTTTGTTTATCCATTAACTCTGAAGTAGCCTCTTGTGAAGTACGTACTACTTTAAAATTTAATGGTCGTTTAGTTTCCTCACCTATGAGCAAATCTATCTTAGGACGTACTATATTAAAATCCTAAGGAGTTGCTGGAAATCCATCTTTAACATGAAAAGGATTTGTTATTCTCTAAAAGTCCTTCTCATTAAACTTACTATTATAAAGATCGTAGTAGGTTTGTAACTCTCCAAAGTGCGTTACATTTTGTCCGCCAGAAGTTATATTACCCTCACCTATAATATAGTTTAAACAATCATGTTGCCATTTTTCATTCTTCTATTTAAGGGTAAGCTTCTGTTGAGGAAATGTTGAATTATATATATTATCTTGTGCCATATTTAAACATAAAATGTCGGTATGTCATCTTTTGTGCCTACATCATCCTCAGTTTGCCACCACTAGGCACTGAAGAGTGGCATGTCAAAGAGTTCAACCTTTTTATTTTGTTCTTTAGCGTCCTTAACTCTTACTTGATATAATTCTTCTCTATAAATCATTACCATACATAGAGCAATAACACGGTCTACATTTCGTACACCATTGTTCATTATTAACTCTTCAAGTAAAGGTTCGCTATATATTCTTTCTAGATTAGGATGTCCTGGCTCATATTCTTCTTCAAGCCATTCTTTTATTAATCCTTCTCCGTATTGTCTAATAGATTTAGTCATATGACAGCCTTTACGTCTTTGTACTTTACTGTCTTTAAATACTTCTGATATTATTTTATCTGGTTGATCTGCTAATAAGTAATCACAATGCTTGTTAGTAAAGTATGGGTATATACCTTTACGTTCATTCTCAAATAGTAATTTAGCGTTGTAGAATACAAGCAACTTACGTACATTCTCATAGTATTCTTCTGCTGTATCAGGTCTTCCAGAATACTCTGCTACTATAACATCATTCCAAGCTTCACCTGCTTTATATCGTTTATATATAAAAGTAGAACCTAATGAATTAGTAAAACTATCGTCATGATCATATGGGTCGCATCCACTGATATATAATCCATAAGGAGGATCGTTTATAGGATACTCCCAGATTACTACAGAGCCGTGCGGTTTTTTATCTTTAGGTAATGGATATTCAGTAATATCTCCTTGTTTCTTCTCAGTAGCTATTACTTTACCATTTCCATCCCAAGATAAGTCGACGATGTGTTTCATATTCTAAAGCTTAGTATTAGTACGTATACGGGATAATTGCTACATAAGTAACTTCTTAGGAAATATATTACCTCCTATTTCAAGTATAGATTCCTAAGGTGTTAATGGATTCTCAGCTACATATCTATCTATTACTACTTCTTCTGATGCTCCATCACGTACTTTATTACGTTGTTCCATACAGAATTCTGTAGCTTTAATACGTAACGAATTGCCATCTTTATCCATACATATACGTTCTCGTGTCTTAGGATCTATAGCTGTTACATTAGACCACGCTGGACAGAAGAACCCACATTTCTAATCTATTGCTTTCTCATCCCATATATTAGTATAACTAGCTATATTGTAGCCATCAGGATGATAAAACATTTCTTTAAGTCCTTCAAAGTCAGCACCAACGCTACCACCAGTACCAAATGCCATCATTAAACCATAAGCATTACCACCAGTATCCTCAACTGAAGGACGTGCTATTTGCCATGCTTGAAGTATATCTTTAAATTTACCAGCCTCTTCCCATAGTATTAATCTACCACGAATACCACGTACACGATCAGGGTTATTCTTAGTAGTAATTCCTATTATACTTGACTTATAACCGTCTTCTACTTGCTTACCAAATTCATCTGTTACTTTAAAACCAGATGTACGTTTTAATTTAGTATCTACTAATCGTTGTTTAGCCCATGCTGTATGCTTATCTATAAAGTCCATACCAGCCCAAGCTTTTGTTAATAAACCATCATTAGTAAGATATGACTATTCTGATGCTACTGCGAAATTCTATGATGCAGGTATTAGTTCATAATTACGCACTAACATTGATGCTGCTTTATAACTATAACCTCTACCACGTGCTTTTAATACACACATATGCTAACCGTTATCTTCAGCATCATCTACACCATCAAAGAAATATGCATCATAATCATAAAAATCTGCAAACTCCATGGAGCGTACAAACCTTTTTCTTTTATTTCCAAATCTATCAGTATATTCTTCTTCTACTAATCGTAGAATAGGAAAGTAGTTTAAATAGAAGTAATGATAACCAGATATACTTTCTCCATCTGGAGCAACATATCCTCTTAAGCACCTTTCTGTTTCTCTATCCCAATATTGTATATAATCAGTAGTTCCTCTAGGTGCTGTAGTATATTCACCATGCTGTTGGAAGAATATAGCTGCTTGCCTAAACTTATCGACATCATGGTACTTCTTATTAAAATCTACCATATATTATTATTTTGCGACTTCGTAAAGACCAATTGTACCACCGCCCTTTACTCGTCCTGTTTCTAACTGCTCTGCTTTAGCCTATTTCATAGCAATATCCAAAGATTTAACTATATTACCAACATCCTTGAGTATTCGTGTAATTTTCATAGATGTATCTAGATCTACTTCTTCACCACACAAATTATTCAAGGATTTAGTAATACATTCAGCGGCATGCTAAGAGGCACCTAATAACCTAGTACCAGGCGTCTCCTAGAACTCATTAAACCGCTTTATTAATTCTTTAATATCAGCAGAGTATTCATAATTATCTAAACCAAATACATCTTTAGCTACCCGCTAAGATCTTTCGTTCTCAGGATACGCTTCATATGGAGTATTCCATTTATATCTCCATATAATATATTCTATTTCTTTTAATGCTTTATTTTTATCTTTAGCATTATTATAATAATCCTTAAAAGGAGGTATAGCTAAATCATCAGTATTTAGTGTTATTTTACTACCCCTTATATCAAACATATTATAAAATATTAACAAGTTTAGCTCCGACTACTTTATATACTTTATTTCCAATTCTAATCATTGTTGGTAATGTATATTGATACCCAATATCAATAGGAGAATAGTATTTTGTCTATGTAATGCCGTTATTCGTATACGTATATTTACACGCAAGTAATTCATCTGCAACTTTCCAAGTTGAACTAGCACCGCTTATACTTTCTATGTGTAACGGTACTAATACTAAATTAGACATAGAAGCTGGAGCAGTGCCTACAGTTAATGTACCTCTAGTAAAGTTGCTGTATGTTTCATCAGCTAACTTATAAAATATATTATTTACATAAGATTTAACAGAAGATATATTACTATTTAGTTCTTCACTAAATATTGCATAATTGCCATCTTGATTGGTTATCTGTTCTGGACCGTATGTCATATTAATCTCATTATTCTGATCATAACATATAATAGCTCCAGTTTCTACATCAAATGTTATAGAATAACCATTGTCTGTCTCAGCAGTAATATTACCTTTATTATCCAATGTCTAATTAGTGCCTTTTATGGTCAATGCAGGAGATGCCATATAACCTTCACCGCCACCATTATCAGCAATTTCATTACCTTGTGTAAGCACTAATGGAAGCTTTAATTTTGCTGAAGATATTGAATGGTCTTTTATATTGTTTTCTGATATAAGATTACTAGTAGTAGTTATTTTGTTTTTAATCTGTGTAGTTAATGTTTTTACGCCAGAATTATCTAAATACTTTGCCATATCGTATATTATTTATTATGCCCAACCAGCGGTTACCTGACTTATAATTTCCTAATCAGAAAGCTTAGTTATACTAGAAACATTACTAGATATATTAGTTATATCCTATGTAGCTTTATTCAACTGTGTTACCTGTGCAGTGGTCATTACACCAGCTTTATCTTTAGTGGCAGCATCGATTGTAAACTAAGCATTAGCGGTTTGTCCAGTGCTTATCATAGCGGTACTATAAACAACCTTAACCGCATCTGTAGTTGCTGTAGAATCGCTAATACCAGTTACTGAAATGATACTGGGTAATGTTACTGAAGGTGATATTTCCACAATGGATATTTTTCCGCTAGTATCAGAAGTTACTTTGAATATTTTGTTAGAGCTATTAGAAACACATATAGAAGACAAAAGTAAGTCACTATATGGTGAACTTAATCCATAGTATTTATCTGATGCTTTTACGGCAAACTTTTTATTTACATTATCCCAGAATAAATTATCTCTTGAAATATATGTATCAGCAGGAGTTATTTCGGACGTAAGTGTAATGTTATCTTGTGTACTAAAATAGTATGTAAGACCAAAAAGTCCTCCATTTGACAACTTATTGAAATTATCGACACTATCTTTGTCGTCTTTACTCATCAAACCAGCACTAGTACTACTAGCTTCTGGTAATACAACATTAGTATTAGTACCTTTACTATTAGGGAATGACAATGTTCTAGAAGAAGCAGTGTATGCAGCACCACTAGCTTTCAGATAACCATTAGTTGTGAGTGTATCTGTAACACCTTTAGCAGCTTCCGCAGTAGTTTTAGCACTATTAGCGGTACTCTGAGCGTTAGCAGCAGCTGTGGCTGCATTTGCAGCTTTAGCATCAGTTGTTTTTAATGCAGTAACAGTAGCTAATGAATCAACCCATGTCTTATTGAGGGTCATTTCACCATTGTCCCAAATATCATCTACGTTAGTTTTGGATAGACTAAAATATGTTGAATTGAATACTAAGTTTAAATCATGATATTCCGATATTGGATCAATGACATCAATAACGGTAAACGAGGCATCAATGTCTGCAGTAGATTTTCCAACACAAATATTAATACCTGGAAAATATTTATTATTTAACGTTACATATTTATTATATCCATCAATAGTAGCATCTTCTGAATTATTCTGTATGATTATGCCGTTTATAAAACCAATTTTATCGACAGAATTACTATTATGATTAAACTATAATACAGTATCTATATTATTTGAAAGATCAACGACAGAAGTTGAAGTAATAGCGCTATCAACAATAGCTTTATCACTATTGCTCATCAAACCTACAGTAGTAGTAGTAGCAACTGGTAAATCATAAGACTATGTGTTTTTATCGCCATCTGTACTATAATGATCAAACGTGTATGTAAGTTTATTACTTTTTTCAGTAGGACTTGTCCACACTACATTCGTTACTATTGGAGCATCTGATGCATTGATCGCAGCAAGCTGAGTAGTATTAATAGTACCAAGTGTATTATTAATAGTACCAATCTG